>Ga0209386_1000009_pt1 | contig 139737 bp, 116 predicted proteins | sample NGEPertwo_FD_184510 | JGI IMG/M metagenome (GOLD analysis project Ga0209386, IMG submission 184510) | Arctic peat soil microbial communities from the Barrow Environmental Observatory site, Barrow, Alaska, USA - NGEE Permafrost154B-two... | ecosystem: Environmental > Terrestrial > Soil >...
CAAATCTTAGGCATTTCAGTTTTCGACAAAGCAGCCTTAAAGGAGTTAATTACTGAACTAGAAGTCAATCAAAATTTCAAAGAACAATATGATTTATTTAATGATCAATTTTAACGCATCAGTAGTAATTGGAAATCATTTAATATGATTCATCTGTTATAGAACCTTAACTGTTTAGTTTGACAGGAGCCAAATATACATGTTATGGATATGAAAGCGATTAAATGGATATTCAAATGTTGATTAAAATCTCGCATAAGTCGATTCAATGGTTTATTAGTGATCTTCACTAATTCAGATTACTGTTTTTAGTCAGTTTGTTTAAACGTAGTGCTTGTGGCTTAATATTTTGAGGTGCCTAATGTCGAAAAATATGCTGTGTTTTTCATCAGGTAGTTATCATTCATATGTTATGCAGATGATTAAGAATTTCATGAAAAAGCCCGATCCTGTGTTCAGAAACGGGCTTTGCGATTTTATTTGTCCTGTTGACTTCTTATTTCTCCTTCAAATTGGCAAGTGTATGAGATTTGGATGCACTGCCTGCGGATGATCCGAAGTAGTAACTGCATCTCCGATCTCTTAGTATTATTGTTGCTTTTCAAGATGCTAATTTCCTGCCAACGAATCACTGAAATCCGGCTTGTGGAAATTTTGCTGTTTTAGCTAGTTTTTATTTTTCAAATCCTTTATATACAAGTATTCTAATTGAATCAATTTCATTTTGAAATTCATGTTCCAAACTGTCAGAAAATAAATCAACGATGCCTACAGTTGAAGCAGCTAGATAACTTCTTGCCAACATCATTGAAATTAGGCTATAATACATATCAAATTCATTTCTAAGTCCTCGTCCTTTTTCATTAACAACACGCTCAACAGATAATGGAAGTGGGTGGACTAAATTTGAAAGCAATCGATAATTTTTTCTTAAATCTTTACATACATTTAACTCATTCTCGAAATCAGCTTTTGTTTTATAAATTTCATGTCCCTTTAATGCTTTTTCTTGCTGGGCTTTAGAAAGTTCTTTTAAAAAAGGGTGATTTTTAATTCTTTCTTTTTGTTCTGGTATTCCTTTTTTAAAATATTCCAATTCAGGATCCTCATGATTATCTTCTTTTCTGATGTTATACCATTCTTTATTTCGATGAAGTTGCCATATGAAAAACCTAAGTTCAGCTTCATTGGAAGATACTTTTTCCAGTCCGAAAAAATGAAGAGATAAAAAGCCTTCAAGAATGTTTCGTGAAAGAGAAGCAATGGACGAAATGTCCCAAAAATCCTCCTTGTAGTCCTCAATAAAATTTTGACTAGGTAATATTTTATCTAATGACAAACCCGTTAAAGTTTGTCTTGTGAAAATTTTCACTGCTCTAACACCTCGTCCATCAGTATTGATACCATGTTGTTTTTGAGAAATTAATACAATAGCTTTCAATACTGTATCAAACGAAGTCCGTTCTTCAATAAAGTCTGTTTCAATCTGAGTCAATATTCTTGTTTTAAAATTAAAATTGGTGCCTGCTTTTTTAAAATTAGCTACATGTTGGTAGTCAGTGGATTATAAGTGCTTCTTGCTGCTTGTTTGTCAGTTTGTCTCCAAATATTATCAGGGATGTAGAAATAACCTACTATATAGACTATCATAAAATCAAAAGTTTCAGTAAGATCTGCATCAAGGATTACGTTTGAGTGGTAAAATGCTGATTTATAATATTTGTGTAAAAGTTACCATTTTTTTTAGTATAAAAAGACCCGCTCCGGAAATCCGGAACGGGTCTTTTTATTCGGCAATTCTAATTTCTATTTCAATCCTTTGCGTTTTAAAAGTGGTTCAATGGATGGTTCCTGTCCACGGAATTTTTTGTACACAACCATTGCTTCGTCTGATCCTGATTTGGTTAACAGTTCGCGTAAGCGGGCAGCAATTTCAGGATTAAAAATATCACCACTTTGTTTGAATGCATCAAATGCATCGGCATCAAGCACCGCAGCCCATATGTACACATAATACCCTGCAGAATACCCTCCGGAGAAAATATGTGAAAAATAGGTGCTTCGGTAACGGGGTGCGATTTCTTTAATCAACCCAATTTTATCCATGGCAGTTTTTTCGAAAGTCGGAACATCGCCGGTAAAATCTATGGTATGATAATCCATATCGAGTAACGACGCGGCCAGATATTCAACCGTTTCGAATCCCTGATTAAACTGAGAACTCTTTTCGAGTTTGGCAATCAAATCGTCAGGAATAACTTCGCCGGTAAGGTAATGTTTGGCATAAACTTTAAGTACTTCAGGCGCCTTCGCATAGTTTTCCATAAATTGAGAAGGCATCTCAACAAAATCGCGTGGAACATTTCCTGCGGTGCGGTGGTATGGACCATCGGTGAATAAACCATGTAACGCGTGACCTGATTCATGAAACAAGGTCGTTACTTCGTCGAAACTCAACAAAGCCGGAACATCACCGGACGGACGTGTAAAGTTGCATACAATGGAAACCACCGGAGTAACCATTTTCCCGTCTTTGTAGCCCTGATCGCGAAATGAAGTACACCATGCACCATTGTTTTTTCCTGCACGCGGATGAAAGTCCATGTAGAAAACACCAATGTGTTTGCCATCGGCTTCCTGAACGTCATAAGCTCTGACTTCTTCATTATAAACCGGAATATCATCCAATCTGATGAATTTAATTCCGTAAAGTTTATTGGCTGTATAAATCATTCCCTCAACAACATTGTCGAGTTTGAAATAAGGCTTCAATTGTGATTCATCCAGGTCGTATTTGGCTTTGCGAACTTTTTCAGCATAATACCACCAATCCCACATTTCAAGCTTGAATTTTCCTCCTTCACTATCGATCATGGTCTGCATGTTGTCACGCTCTTTTTTGGCTCTTTCGAGAGCCGGAGTCCATAATTTCATCAGAAAGTCGTCCACTTTCTCAGGAGTTTCAGCCATATTAACAGCAACAGTGTATGCAGCATGATTGGCATAACCCAGAAGTTTGGCCCGCTGGTCGCGAAGGGTTACGATTTTTACGATAACTGATTTGTTGTCGAATTCGTTGTCGTTGTTGCCACGGTTGAGGTATCCCTGATACAGTTTTTTACGTAATTGGCGGTTCTCGGCATATTGCAGAAATGGAAGCATACTTGGTTTTTGCAGGGTGAAAACCCATTTTCCATCCAAACTATCTTTTTTTGCCAGTTCGGCAGCGGCTGTAACCACATCGGTAGGCAGGCCTTTCAAATCGGCTTCATTGTCAACCACCATTTTGAAATTTTTGTTGGTTTCAGCCAGGGTGTTTTCGCCGAATTTGAGTTCCATCATGGAAAGTTCGTCGTTCAGCTTGCGCAGTTCCGCCTGTTTTTCGTCCGGAAGATTAGCTCCGTTACGTTCGAAATCCTGGTAGTATTTTTCGACTACACGCAATTGCTCGGCATCCAGATTTAGTTCACCACGCTTTTCGTAAATTGTTTTTACACGTTTGAACAACTCTTTGTTCAACACAATGTTGTCGCGGTGAGCCGAAAGCATTGGTGTGATTTCGCGGGCCAAGGCCTGCATTTCGTCGTTTGTGTTGGCTGAATTCAGGTTAAAAAATACATTGCTGACTTTGGTAAGCAATTCGCCCGACTGATCAAAAGCCAGTATGGTATTTTCAAACGAAGCTTCTTCCTTGTTGTTGGTAATGGCTTTTATTTCAGCCAGATGTTCGGTAATTCCCTCTTCAACTGCCGGCATATAATGTTCCAGCTTAATTTCGTCAAATGGAGGAACATGAAAAGGTGTTTTGTACTCGCTAAAGAATGGATTACTCATGTCTTTTTTTTGTTCTTTGGTGGTATTGCAAGAGCTTACGATCAATGCTAAAGCAATAAACGATATTCCTATTTTTTTCATTCTGAAATGGTTTTGATTTTAACAGGCTGGAAATATAGAGATTATGGTTTGTTTCAATGCTGACAAAAGTCGTGATTTTTAAAATAAACCTGATTAATTTCATGAAAGGGGATTTTAAAATCCGGAGAAGAGTTTAGCAATTAATTGATTCACATTTCGGTGTCAACAAATATGATCAGTATTTTGCACTTTTTAGTCCTGTTTTTCTGTATGAGTGTGTGAATTTTATGTTATTAAATAGGGTGTCGAAAGGCGTTGAACCAACCTGATAATTGCCGAAATATTCAAAAATCAGTAAAATGTATTGTTATTCAAACCTGAAGTTCAGTAAACTGCTTGTTATTTTACCGGATTATTTGCCTCCACACCCTAAATTTTAATTATTTTTGCCGATCATTAAATTTTAGAAGTAAAAGATTTTTTATCATGAACATATCTTACCGCTGGTTAAAAGAATACATCAAACTTGATTATACTGCCGATGAAGTATCTGCTTTTCTGACTCAGATCGGATTGGAAGTTGGAAGCATGGAAGAAGTGGAAACCATTAAAGGTGGTTTGCGTGGATTAGTGATTGGCGAAGTTCTGACTTGTGAAGAACATCCCGATTCTGATCATCTGAGCAAAACAACAGTAAATATAGGAAACGGTGAAGTTTTACCCATTGTTTGCGGCGCTGAAAATGTTGCTGCCGGTCAAAAGGTTGTGGTAGCAACAGTTGGTACTACTTTGTATGACGGCGACAGCGAGTTTAAAATCAAAAAATCAAAAATCAGAGGCGAAGTTTCTGAAGGAATGATTTGTGCCGAAGACGAAATTGGCCTGAGTGCCAGTCACGCCGGAATCATGGTGCTTGATGCCGATGCTGTTCCCGGAACTCCTGCCAGCAACTATTTCAAGATCGAATCGGATTTTATGCTTGAAGTTGATTTAACGCCTAACCGTATCGACAGCGCTTCGCACATTGGTGTGGCCCGCGACCTGGCAGCCTTTCTCAACCAAAAGAATCCGACCAGCTACAATAAGCCATCTGTTGATGCCTTCAAAATCGACAATCATTCGCTCGAAATTCCGGTTGAGGTTCAAAATACCGCGGCTTGTCCGAGATATTCCGGACTTACCATTTCGAATCTGGTGGTCAAAGAATCTCCTGAATGGCTGAAAAATAAACTGAAGCTAATTGGCCTGAAGCCAATCAACAATATTGTGGATATAACCAATTTTGTTCTTTTCGAAACGGGTCAGCCACTTCATGCATTTGATGCTGCCGAAATTAAAGGAGGCAAAATGGTGGTTCGCACCTTGGATGCAGGAACCAAATTCGTAACACTTGACGGTATCGAACGCGAATTGCATCAGGACGACCTAGTCATTTGCAACGAGAACGAAGGCATGTGCATTGCCGGTGTATTTGGCGGTTTACATTCCGGAGTAAAAAATACAACGACGAGCATTTTTCTTGAAAGTGCATGGTTCGATTCGGTTTACATCCGCAAAACGGCCCGTCGCCACACACTTAGCACCGATGCCTCTTTCCGGTTTGAACGTGGTACCGATCCGAATGGAACTATTTACGCGCTGAAACGTGCGACCCTGCTGATCAAAGAAGTTGCCGGCGGCGAAATATCTTCCGGAATTGTAGATGTTTATCCAAACCCGGTTGACGATTTTAAAGTGGATGTGACCTATTCCAACATTAAACGACTGATTGGCGTTGATCTGGGGAAAGAGAAAATCAAACAGATACTGGAGGCTCTCGAAATCCGCATCGAAAATGAGACTGAAGAAGGCCTTTCGTTGCTGGTTCCGCCGTACCGTGTTGATGTAAAACGTGAAGTGGATGTGATTGAAGAAATTCTTCGTATTTACGGATACAACAACATTGAGTTGCCAACTCAACTCAACGCATCGCTGCAATATTCGGTGAAACCCAATCCAACCAAACTGCGCAACCTGATTGCTGAAATGCTTACAGCGCAAGGATTCAATGAAATCTGGTCCAATTCGCTCACCAAAACCGCGTATTACGAAAACAATACCGTGCACCCGATTGAAAGCACGGTGAAGCTGTTTAACCCTTTGAGCAACGACCTGGGCAGTATGCGCCAAACCTTGCTTTACGGTGGTTTGGAGTCGATCGCTCACAATGCCAACCGCAAAAATCCTGATTTGCGTTTGTACGAATTCGGAAATTGCTATTTTCATAACGGAAGCAAGCTGAATGAAAATCCAGTCAGGAATTACCGGGAAGAAGAGCATCTGGCCATGTTTGTAACTGGCGACAAAGAAGCTGCCAATTGGGCTGTTCCGGCAACTAAGACCAGTTTTTTTCAGCTAAAGTCATATGTAGAGAGTGTGCTAAAACGCATGGGTTTCGAAGCTATAAAACTGAAAAATGAAGTTTTTTCAAACCAACTAATTAGTGAAGGAATTCAGTATTTCATCAATGGCAAAAAACTGGTTGAATTTGGAATGATTTCAGGAAAAGTATTGAAGGCTTTTGACATTGAAAATCAGGTGTATTTTGCCGATTTTAGTATGGATACGCTGTTTGTTGAACTGAAAAACAATAAAGTAGTATTTGCTGAACTTCCTAAATATCCTGAAGTTCGCCGCGATCTGGCTTTGTTGCTTGACAAAACAGTTCAGTTTAATCAGCTGAGGGATCTGGCTTTCCGCTCTGAGCGTAAGCTGTTGCAATCGGTTGATTTGTTTGACGTTTACGAGGGGAAAGGTATTCCGGAAGGCAAAAAATCGTATGCTGTCAGCTACATTCTTCGCGACGATGAAAAAACGCTGAACGACAAGCAAATCGAAAAAATTATGCAAAAACTGGTTTCTACCTACGAACGCGAATTAGGCGCTCAGCTGAGGTAGTTTCCATTATTGATAAACGGACTTTAAAGGTGTTACTGGCAGTTTCGGTGGCACCTTTTTTATTGAAAATTCTGATGTAGTTAGTTCGCTGTTTAGTCTTGCAATAGTAGAGACGCACGGCCGTGCGTCTTTACCGAAATATGAAATTTGAAAAGCAAAAATGAGCAATCAGGCAAAAGGAATATTTTATACGCTAATTACAGTTCTGATGTGGGGCGTTTTGGCTATCGCACTAAAAACAGCCTCCAGGGTAATCGATTCGCCAACTATTGTTTGGTTTCGATTCTCTCTGGCCTTTTCAGGGATGTTTATTTATATGGTCATCAAAAATCCGAAAGAACTAAAAATCCTTTATAAACCTTCGTGGTTAATCGTAATCTCATCGCTGGCTCTTGCCTGGAATTATATTGGTTTTATGCTTGGCATTCAATATACCAGTCCGAGCAATGCACAGGTCGCTATTCAGTTTGGGCCAATTTTATTAGCTGTTTCCGGAATTGTCTTTTTCAGGGAAAAGATTTCACGTATTCAAATGATCGGCTTTTTCCTTGCAATTTTGGGATTTCTAATCTTTTATCAGCAGCACATTAATGCTGCCGGTGCGGGTCAGGAAGGACAATACACCAAAGGGATGCTGATTACGTTAACCGGAGCAGTGGCATGGGCTGTTTACGCAGCTTTACAGAAGAAACTGGTCCTCAGTTATTCTGTCGGCACCCTGAATGTTTTTATATTCGGTTTACCGGTTTTGTTGTATTTGCCGTTTGTCGATTTTGAAAATCTGGCTCATCTGAGTTTCGGATACTGGGCTTTGCTGGTATTTCTGGGAGCAAACACGCTGATTTCGTATGGTTATTTGTCGCTGGCTCTGAAATATCTGGAGGCAGGAAAGGTTAGTATTATCCTGATTTTAAACCCTATTATCACTTTTATCCTGATGGGGATCCTAACCTGGCTTCAGGTAAGCTGGATTGACGGCGAACATTTCTCCATACTATCAGTTAGCGGAGCATTAATCGCCTTGTTTGGTGCTGTTTTAGTCGTACGGAAAAAGAGAAAAGTACTTCAGAACTAACTGTTTCATACTTTCTTCAGGATGCAGAAACTCTGGTTGGAATAATTTTTTTATTTACTGTCAATAATCCTGGTTCTATAGCGGATTGTGGGTGTAAGCATTAATCCTGAAAATTTTTCGTCCTGGACAGTTCAACCCAGCCCAGGGCAAACGCCGAAGTGGGTTAGCAGGAAACGATGAAATCGTCCGCGCAAAAATAATATTCAATGTCAAAAAATAATTCCGGACGAAAGAGAACCAAATCTATGCTATTAGATATGAATTGGTTATTCTGTCCGAAGAAAGAATTTTACATTGAATTTGAATCCATCGCGGACGGTTAAAAATATCACTTTAATTAGCACAAAGCGTTCCTCCAGAGGCGGATAAATGCCATTGGGCTGAAATAGGCTGTCCCTCAGTACGAAAAAAAACCATCCGAAAAAAACCATCTTTGGAGTGAATTTCTACCCACACCAAATGTCACAGAGCCAAAAACACTTACATTTTTGTGATTTGTTTTGAAACATTATCAGCATAAATGGTGTAAAATTTTTCAGAAATCTGAATTGCAAATCTCTCTCAACAACCATTTTGAAGATGCTGTTTTAAACCTTTTAAAAAATACACTTATGCCGGTAAAAAAACTAAAAGCTTTTCTTGATGGAGCGAATGTCAAGTATACGACATTAGTTCATTCCAGCGCCTTTACATCTCAGGATATTGCTGCATCGGCACATATTTCCGGAAAAGAGTTTGCCAAAACAGTTATGATTAAAATTAATGGTGAAATGGCTATGGCCGTTTTACCTGCTTCATATCATATCGATTTTGATGATCTTAAGAAAATTTTCGGAACAAAAAATGTCACACTGGCCACTGAACCTGAATTTAAGGATCGTTTTCCTGATTGTGAGTTAGGAGCAATGCCGCCTTTTGGCAATCTCTACGGTATGGTGGTTTATGTCGCTGAAATGCTGACCAAAAACAGGGAAATTGCATTCAACGCCGGAACCCATACCGAATTGATCCGATTGAGTTACTCGGATTATGAACAACTTGTTAAACCCTGGGTTTTGAAGTTTTCATGGAAAATAGTTTCACTACCCGCTGATCCTATGGAAAGATGGGATGATGAATATCGGAGCAACTGATTTCCCATTAGATCTGTAGAAATCTTCCGGATAACAGCATAAAAAAACCGGTTAGAGACCGGTTGTTTTATGCTGTTTCACCATTTAATCAAACGGGTGATCTTCACAAGGCTCTTCTTTGCCACATTCGCATTCGCATCCAAGTCCTTTCTCGTACTGAGTCAGGGCTCGCAAACTCATACCCATCGAGGAGAAACCTCCATCGTGGAAAAGGTTTTGCATGGTTACTTTCCGGGTCAGATCGGAGAATAGCGTAACGCAATAATCGGCACATTCTTCACCGGTTGCATTACCCAGGGGTGACATGCGTTCAGAGAAATCGAGTAGCTGTCCGATTCCTTTTACACCAGCTCCGGCAGTTGTCAGAGTTGGCGACTGGGAAACTGTGTTGATACGCACATTGCGTTCCCGGCCATAAATGTATCCAAAACTACGGGCGATCGACTCAAGCAATGCCTTGGCATCAGCCATGTCGTTGTATCCGTAGAAAGAACGCTGTGCTGCTACATAGGACAAGGCGACAACCGAACCCCATGGATTAATGGCATCCATTTTACGGGCAACCTGTAATACTTTATGAAACGAAACCGCAGAAATATCAAGTGTTTTTTGCAGATAGCTGTAGTCTAAATCGCTATAATGACGTCCTTTACGGACATTTGGCGACATACCGATCGAATGAAGTATAAAGTCTATTTTGCCACCAAGTACTTCTATTGATTGTTTGAAAAGATTCTCAAGATCTTCCACGCTGGTTGCATCAGCTTCAATGGCAACCGTGTTGCATGCTTCAGCAAGTTGGGCAGTATCACCCATACGCATTGCTACTCCGGTGTTGGATAATGTAAACGTTGCACCTTCGTCGAATGCTTTTTGAGCAACTTTCCATGCAATTGAATCGGCGTTCAATGCTCCGAAGATAATTCCTCTTTTACCTTTAAGTAAATTATAAGACATAGTTTAAAATTTATAAATACATAACAATCCATTTTCTAAATGGTTGCCGATGAGCTGCAAAATAAAACAAATAGCCCGTCTAATCCTGAAATCAGACTGGCTGTTCTGTCATAAATGATGATTTCTTAAATTCTCTCGATCGATTCGGTCTGCAGCCAGCCTTTGTTTCCGTCTGCCAGCCTGATTTCAACCCAATCGCCAAGCTTATCGGTTATTTTCACTTTTAATCCTTCATGAATAACAAATAAGTTGGTGCCTTTTTCCGAAGGGGAACTTTTAACCGTTACCGTTGGTTGCATCACAATGGCAAACGTATGATTAACCAGACGGCTTTTTTGCTGTGCGGCAAATGACCAGCTAAAAATGGTAAGCATAATCAGAAGGCAGCCCAACCAGAATGTGATGCGTTTGACTTCACCGGTCCGGGCAAAAAAGTAAAATCCAAGCATCACCAGAAATACAATGAAACTAATAATGCTTAAAACGGCCCATGTATCGGTTGTCTGACTGTTGATAATTGAGTTCCACCACCGAATGATAAATATATCGGGTAATTCCTGTATCGAATCGACAACTTTCTGATTGGCCACCTGAAGATTAAATGAAATGTCTTCATCATCGGGTGCCAGAAGTTTGGCGCGTTCGTAATTCAGTATCGAAAGAGTATATTGACCGGTTTTATAATAAGCATTACCCAGATTGAAGTATAATTCAGGTGATTCCATGTTGGTTTTCAGAATCTGGTTGTACACCTCGATGGCCTGCTTGAACTCGTCCTTTGCATAATGGTCGTTTGCTTTTTGAAGCAGACCTGCCTGTGCAAATACCGTGGAGGTAATCAAAATCGCCAGTATCGTATTGAATAGTCGTCTCATGAGAAAATGTTTACTTAATTTGCTTTTCGAAAATACCTATAACTTTGGCGGCGCCATCGTACACTTCCTGCATGGTTCCTGAAAATGCAGCCGGTGCGAACCGCGCAAACTCGCAATCGTCAATAATTTTCGTCAATTCGGAAACAACTTCCGGTTCAACTCCATTGAGAAGCAGCTTTTCTGAGGCATTTTCCCGGTTGAGTTCGGCCACCGGAATCGAAAGCTTATCGCTCAGATAGCCCCAGAGTCCCTTGATAACCGATTCGTAAAACTGTTCAGCCTGATTGTTTTTCAGAAATTTTGAAGCTTCTTTTAAACGTTTCAAGGCTACCTTGTTGGCTCGTTTATTCCGGACAAGGGTGATGTTGGCGTTTTCTTCAATTTTTTTGCGGTTTAACACATAGAACACTGCGAATGCTATCAGGCTTAGGATAAAAATACTGTAAAACTCGATGGTTCCGTAAAACGAGTTCCCTTTGGCTTTAAGCTTCGACTTGTTTAGTTTGATAAAGCGGATGTCTTTCCCGATCATGTTGACATTTTCCTTCGAGAAGGAGCTTACCGTCGATGAATTCGGATCATCGCTTCCTTTTTCAACCGCGATGTTGAACGCTTCGGTTGATCGGGTTTCGAACTGACGCGTGGCCGGATTGAAGAATACAAATGGAATAGCCGGTATCGTAAAATCACCTGCATAACGCGGAATAAAAAGGTATTCAAATGTAATTGAACCATTCAACCCGTTGTCGCTTGAAATTACCTTGTCGCTGGTTTTGGGGTCGTAGGCTTCAAAGTCCTGAGGCAATTCAATTTTAGGAGGGGTAATGAGGGTGAGGTTTCCTCTGCCGTTTACCGTTAGTTTCAGGGTGACCGCTTCGTTCGATTTTATATTGGTTTTATCCAGAGTACCAGAGAAGCTAAAATTCCCGACAGCTCCGTAGAAATTGGCCGGTTGACTAGGGAAATCTTTTACATTGATCGTAACCGGCTCGCTGACTACTTTAGCTTTTACAACCCGGTAATTGTCGAAAAAATCGTCGAAAAATCCCTTCTGCGCGTTAACCCTCTGGCGTACCAGGCAGGTGATTTCAAACGGATCAATTCGGATGGCTCCTGTTTGTTGAGGAAACAGTATGGTTTTTTTGAGGATACCTACCTGGTATATTTTCCCGTTATATACTTCGCGGGTAAAGTTAACCTGTGTCGGAACATCAATATCTTTAGTCCAGAATCCTTCGTACGATGGAAGTTTTACATCGTCGAAACCGTTGAGCGGAACATTCTGACTGATGTACAACTTTACGGTTGCCAGGATTTGTTCTCCTTTCGAAACGTTGGTTTTGTCAACAGTAACACGCACAAACAGGTCATCTGTGCTGATGGTTCCTGATGGTGACTCGTCTTGCGTCTGACTGTTTTGCTGTGCCGCGGTTTGCTTTGGCTGACCTTTCACCACCTGAATGTCCAGGCTATTCGACTCGTATGTTTTTCCATCGACCTTGATGGAGGCTGGCCGGATGGTGAATTTTCCTTCTTTTTTAGCCCGGAGAACGAAAGTGTAGGAAAAACTTGACGTTTGTGTGGTCTTTCCATTAATGATTTGAATGCTTGAACTCTGCGATGTGGATGGTCCCATCAGCATATCAAAATTCGACAAGTCGGGCAACTGGAGGTCGGAGCCTTGTCCATTCAGCGTAAAACCTAACCTGAATTGCTCTCCGTTGGCGACCACTTCTGGTCCTTCCATGGTAAACTGAATGTTGTCGGCTATGGCCAGAAAGCCAACAAACATAAAAATCATCAGTACCTTTAATTTTCTGATCATAGTTTTCTTCGGTATTCTTTATTCAATAACGCTTCAAAATTACAGTTCCAAATTCCAAGTTCCAAATTTCCGGAAAGCCCTTGTCTTTGGTCGTCATTCATTGTTGGTTGCGCGACGAACACTAATGACTTTTGCAACTATTTGCAGGAACTAATCGCTTCTTTCCTTTTATCTACCAGTTTTTCTCTACTTGTCTTGACTGGGCTTTCAAAGCCTGAACCTTTTTAACCTTGTCCTGAATTTTCTTTTCGTTGTTTTCCAAAGCCTGTAGCATTTGTTCTGCATTTTGCTTCGATATTTTATTTTGTTGCTGTTGTTGCTCCTGTTTTTTATCCTGATTTTGGTTTTGCTGATCTTTATTTTTCTGATCCTGATCCTTTTTATCCTGATCCTTATCTTTATTCTGATCTTTGTTCTTGTCTTTATCCTGGTCCTTTTTCTTATCCTGTTCTTTCTTTTTATCCTGCTCTTTTTTCTTCATATTCATAGCATACAGCAGGTTGTATTTGGTTTCCAGATCTGCAGGATTATTTCGTAAAGCCTCTTTATAGGCAGCAATGCTTTCATCAAGTTTTTTGTTCATCAGCAGCGAATTGCCCAGATTGTGAAGTGCCCTGCTTTTTTCAATTTTGTCGGTCGTTTTGTCGGCAATTTCCTGGAATTTTTCGGCTGATTGGTCAAACTTATTCTGTTTATATAGAGCATCGGCCAGATTGAAATCCCATTTGACCTCATTCGGTTTTTTGTCAAGAGCTTTACGGTATTCTATTTCGGCTTTATTAAATTGAGTCGTATCGATTCGGCTGGTATCTTTCATGGCTTCTTCGAAATAATCATTGCCCTGCCTGACGAATTTGCGTTCGTTTTGAGCCTGGGTGGTGGTAACCCAAACCAATAGCAACATGATCAGTATACTTGTTTGTCTCATATTTTTTTTATTTTCTGTCTCCAAACAGTTTTAAATTTTTCAGATACTTATTTTTTCGTTCAAGTATCAGGAAGTCGAGTAAAATCAGGAACAAGCCTAAGCCAATAAAATACTGAAACTGATCGGCATAATCGGCGTAAATCTGTGTTTCGAGTTCCGATTTTTCCATTTTATTCACCTCGCTTAAAAGGTTATTTAAACCAACCTGAGCATTGTTGGCCCTGATGTAGGCGCCTTTCCCTGCTTCAGCAATTTTTTGCAGCATGGGCTCATTCAGTTTGGTTACAATGATACTTCCTTCCCTGGTCTTACGGTAGCTTTTCTGTCCGTTCACATATTCCGGAATCGGACCTCCCTGAGGTAATCCCATTCCAAGGGTATAGACTATAATTCCCTGTTTTGCGGCCTCGGTAGCTGCACCAACGGCATCATCCTCATGGTTCTCCCCATCAGTAATGATAATCATGGCCTTGCTTCCCTCAAATTGTGGGTTAAATGATTTCATTCCCAGTTCAATGGCTGCACCAATGGCTGTTCCTTGTGTGGGTACCATCTCGGGGCTGATGGAACTCAGGAATAATTTAGCTGAGACATAGTCGGCAGTTATGGGGAGCTGAGTATAGGCATCGCCTGCAAAAACAATCAGCCCAATCTGATCGCTGCTTAGTTTGTCAACCAATTGGGAAATGGCACGTTTTGCACGTTCCAGCCGGCTGGGCTGAATGTCTTCTGCCATCATACTGTACGAAACATCGAGTGCAATGATCAGTTCTATTCCCTTCCGTTTTTCGGTTTTTAGTTTTGATCCGAATTGCGGACGTGCTATTCCTATTATGATACTGGCCAGCGCGAGCAATAGTATTATAAATTTCAGGACCGGCCGGCCTGAGCTTACGTTGGGTGTTAAAACAGACAAAATATCCTTTTGCCCGAAAAGTGCCAGCGCCTTTCTGCGTTGTCTCCTGCCATACCAGAAAAAGACTATCAGTGCTGGTATAACCAGCAACGCGTATAAATATTCCGGATTTGCTATTCTAAACATTCTCTGTATGTTTCATTTGTAATATGTCATTTATAGTCATTGGGTCATTCATAGTAGTTGATTGTTATTCGAAGCAAGCGGTTACAATTTAATGACGTGAAACGAATGACTACTTCCCGCTGCGACTGCCTGTTTTCCCGGAGTCTGTTCTGCATCGTCTTAAGGGATATTTCTGAAAATGGTTGTCTTCAGAAACAAACCCAGCACCAGTAGCAATGCTCCTGCAAGTGCGTATTTCAGATATTCTTCATCTTTTTTACTGTATTCTTTAACATCAATTTTCGATTTCTCCAGTTTGTCGATTTCCTTGTAAATTTCCGCCAGTTTGTTATTGTTTGTGGCCCTGAAATATGCTCCATCAGTGATTGACGCGATTTTCTGTAAAGTTACTTCATCAATTTTAACTTCAACATCGCGAACCTGGACACCAAAAGGTGTTTGCATCGGGTAGGGTGCTGTGCCGATGGTTCCGACCCCGATGGTATACACTCGAATTCCGAAGGTTTTGGCCAGTTCGGCTGCTGTTGCCGGAGCAATTTCGCCACGGTTGTTTTCACCGTCGGTGAGCAGAATGACGACTTTACTTATTGCAGTACTCTCTTTGAGCCGCGAAACGGCAGTAGCCAATCCGTTACCAATGGCCGTGCCGTCTTCAATCATTCCACTTTCAATATTCCTGAACAGATTGATCACCGTAGCATGGTCGGTCGTTAGCGGGCATTGGGTGAAACTTTCGCCGGAAAAAACGACCAGACCGATCTTGTCGTTTGGACGTCCTGAAATAAACTGAGTGGCAACATTTTTGGCAGCTTCAATTCGGTTTGGCTGGAAATCCATGGCCAGCATCGAACTCGAAATGTCAAGGGCAATGACGATGTCGATACCTTCCGTAGTTACATTTTGCCAGCTGTTCGACGATTGCGGGCGTGCAAGAGCAACAATCAGCATGGATAAACTCAGCATTTCGAGCACAAAAACGCTGTGCCTGAAGTAATATTTCCAGTTCTTCGGTATTTTGTTTAAACCCATATTTGAAGAAAACTGTATGCTGGCACCTGCTTTTTTATACTTCCAGATATACCATGCAATCATGGGAATCAACAAGAGAAGCAGGTAGAAAAATTCTGGATTTTTAAAACTTATTCCGTTCATTATTTTTGTTCGGTTATTGTGCAACTTCTATTTCTTCCACAGGCTCTTCATTCGGCTTTTCAGGAGTCTTTACTGCTTCCTTCTTGGTCTGATTGACAAAGAAATAGGCATTCATCAAGGTCTGATTGTTGTCGTCCGGCAGGGGGCTGTATTTGGCAAACTTCACCAAATCGGCAAGACTCAGGATGTGTTGCAGCTGATCAATTGAAATCCCTTCAACCATATTTTTGTTTTGTTTGAATATACCAATGGTCTCAGCCGAAGTCTGTTCCATGGCCGGAATGTCAAACCGGTTTTGAATGTATGTACGGATTGTGTCGGCAACTTCAGAGTAATATTGTTTGATTTTTTCCTGCTGCCACAGTTTCTGTATCTTAATGCGGTCGAGTTCGCGTAAAGCTATGATATGAGCTGGCTCCAGCGGTTTCTCCGGTTTGCGGAACAGCGGTACATTCTTTCGTTTCCATTTGATATAATAGAAAATGAAGAAGATGATTGCTGCAATCAGGATGCCTCCCAAAATATATGGAATGACTTCTTTAAGGCTAAGCGTTGCGCTGTAAGGAATTTTAATGTCAACAGGTCCTTTGGTTGTGTCAATTTTCATCGCGTGTACCTGAAAAGCCAAAGCCCGGGTTGCTGCCGAATCCAGCATTTCCCCATCTTTCATCTTGAAATAGAAAGGCGGAATCTGATGCATTCCACTGTCGAAAGAGGTAATGAGAAGACTTTGAGTCAGTTTTTCCCGTTTCGCGTCGTCCAGTTTGAAGGTATCGATTTTTGAATGTTCAATCACTTCAACCTTTGAGCTGAACGTGTCCGGTATCTGCGGAAACTGAATGTCCAGATCTTTTGGTTTTTCAATTTCGAGCAGTAGTTTCAACTGATCCCCAATCAAAATGTGAGTTGAGTCGATACTGGCCTTTACCGTGACTTTTTGTGCTTTCAGTGTATGTAAACTACCTGAAAATAAAACAAACAGTACGATATAGATTATTCTTTGCTTCATTTGAAATTTATTTTTATCCTCGTTTTTTAAACAGGCTGATCAAGGCTTTGACATAGTCATGGTTGGTGCTGATGCTCACATAATCAACACGACTTCTTTTGAAACTGTAATCGAGTTGGGCCGATAAATCGATCCACCATTTCCTGTAAATAGCCCTTGCTTTTCGGTCGGAGCTGTCAACCCAGGTGTATTCACCGGTTTCAGCATCTTTCAGTTTAATCATACCGATGTTGGGTAATTCGGTCTCCCGTTCGTCGTAAATACGCAGGGCAACGATGTCGTGACGGTTATTGGCAATGGAGAGTGCATTTTCCAAGGCCTGGTCTTTCTGGATGAAATCGGAAATTACAAAAGCAGTACACCGTTTTTTGATCGCATTGGTCAGGTAGCGGATTGCTCCTGAAATATCGGTTCCTCTTGCTTCAGGTTTGAAATCGATTAATTCGCTGATAATTCTCAAAATGTGGCTACGACCTTTTTTGGGAGGAATAAACTTCTCAATTTTATCAGAGAAGAAAATAACTCCGATTTTATCGTTGTTTTGAATGGCTGAAAAGGCAAGAATGGCTGAAATTTCGGTGATGATATTTTTTTTAAGCTTATCCATTGAGCCAAACTCACGCGATCCACTCACATCAATCAGCAGCATCACAGTCAACTCGCGTTCTTCTTCGTAAATCTTGATGAACGGTTTATTGTAACGGGCAGTCACATTCCAATCAATATTGCGGACATCGTCGCCAAACTGGTATTCACGAACTTCGCTGAAAGCCATCCCACGTCCCTTGAAAGCACTGTGGTACTCGCCGGCAAAAATATTGCGGCTCAATCCACGTGTTTTAATTTCAATTTTCCGGACTCGTTTTATTAATTCGCTTGTTTCCATCTAATAAGTTTCAAGTTCCAAATTCCAGTTTTCAAGTTGTGGGTTACGAGTTACTTGTTGGTCTTAACTCGAAACATGTATCACGAAACTCGCATCATTTTACTAAGGAACTTCAACCGTATTTAAAATTTCAGCAATAATTTCTTCCGAAGTGATGTTGTTTGCTTCAGCTTCGTAGCTTAATCCAATCCGGTGACGCATGACATCCATACAAACCGCGCGAACATCTTCAGGAATTACATAACCACGACGTTTAATAAATGCATAAGCTTTGGCTGCCTGAGCCAGACTGATACTTGCACGGGGAGAACCGCCATACGAAATCATATCGGTATATTTATCCAGCTTGTAGGCTTTCGGGTTGCGTGTTGCAAATACGATGTCTACAATGTATTTCTGGATTTTTTCGTCCATGTACACATCTTTTACCACTTCGCGGGCTTTGAGAATGTCTTCGGTCCGCATAACTTTTGCAGCTGTTGGAAATTGTTTCAGCAGGTTTTGCTGAATGATAAGCCTCTCTTCATCTTTTGAAGGATATTTAATCACCACTTTCAACATAAAACGGTCGACCTGTGCTTCAGGAAGTGGATAAGTTCCTTCCTGCTCAATTGGGTTTTGTGTGGCCATGACCAGAAATGGTTCCTGCAATTTATAAGTCGTTTCACCAATTGTAATCTGGCGTTCCTGCATCGCTTCGAGCAATGCCGACTGCACTTTGGCGGGAGCACGGTTAATTTCGTCGGCCAGTACGAAGTTGGTGAAAATCGGACCTTTTTTTACGATGAATTCTTCTTTTTTCTGACTGTAAATCATGGTACCAACCAAATCGGCAGGTAACAAATCGGGAGTAAACTGGATGCGGGCATATTTGGCATCAATGCTGGTGGCAAGGGTGTTGATTGCCAGAGTTTTTGCCAAACCGGGCACCCCTTCCAGTAAAATATGGCCGCCAGATAAAAGTCCTACCAAAAGACTCTCAACCAGGTGTTTCTGACCTACAATTACTTTGTTCATCTCCATGCTGATGATGTCGATAAACGAACTTTCCTTCTGAATTCTTTCGTTTAATTCACGAATATCAACTGTTTGATTCATATAGTTTTGAATAAAATTATTTTAATGCTTTTTTCTGATCCACGAAAATACGGTATCCCTGAATGAAAAAGGATAAATATTCGTTAAATATTGTTAAGCTATTTTTTGCCCGAAAGGCCGCTAATTTACTAATTTCACCGATCTTTAACAGAATATGATTTCACTTTTTTATTTTTGCCAAAAACAAATCCATTGAAGCAAAGGTATTTCATAGAACTCGCCTATAAAGGCACTCATTTTCATGGCTGGCAAATTCAGCCAAATGCTGTTTCCGTTCAGGAATGTCTGGAGAAAGCGCTGTCTGTCATTACCCGCGAAAATCTTGCTGTAACCGGGGCGGGCAGGACTGATGCCGGAGTTCATTCGCGTTATTTTGTAGCGCATTTCGAATCAGCAAAGTTCAATCTTGATCATCCTGATTTTATCCATAAGATGAACAGCTTTCTGGGTAAAGATGTGGTTGTTTTTTCTGTTTCGAAAGTTCCTGCCGGAGCTCATGCCCGTTTTGATGCCATTTCAAGAACCTATCAATACCACCTGAACTTGCGGAAAGACCCATTTGCATTGGAAACCTCCTGGTATTTTTTCAGGCAACCTGATTTGGTAAAAATGAATGAAGCGAGCCGGATCTTGTTTGAATACACTGATTTTACCAGTTTCAGCAAGCTGCATACCGAAGTGAAAACCAATAACTGTAAAATATATCAGGCCGAATGGGTTCAGCTTGGAATGGAGATCGTTTTTACTGTCAAAGCCGATCGTTTTCTTCGGAATATGGTGCGGGCATTAGTCGGTACGATCCTGGAAGTTGGAATCGGTAAAATTGATCTGGACGCATTTCGAACGATCATCGAGTTGAAAGACCGCGGTGCCGCTGGATTATCAGTTCCGGCACATGGTCTGTTTTTGACTGATATTGAATACCCGGAAACTATTTTTGTCCGGAAATTATAGGGAATGATTTCCTGTTTTTCGCTGGGAGCTGCAGCCGGTATAAAAACCATCATTTTGGTGAATTGGATCTGCGCTTTCGGGGTTTTTCTGATTCTGCCCACTTACTCCCTGGCTCAAATCAGTGTAACGCTATTGGGATGGACAAAAAAGAGCTGATACCCGGCTAGGAAAAAAAATGTTCGTTAAACAAACAAGCAAGGCTTTCGACCTTGCTTGTTTGTTTTGTTACCGAAAATCAGTATTCATCTTCATTAAAGAAGAAGTCATCCTTGCTCGGATAGTCCGGCCAGATGTCTTCAATACTTTCATAAATCTCTCCTTCGTCTTCAATCTCTTGCAGATTTTCGATAACTTCCATCGGTGCACCACTGCGAATAGCAAAATCGATTAATTCATCTTTGCTGGCAGGCCATGGGGCATCCTCTAATTTTGAGGCTAATTCAAGTGTCCAGTACATATCTTTTAGAAATTATGAGTTTTTAAAACCGGTTTTTTAAACTTTTGCGAATATAACAAAAAAACGGATTCTTAAAACATTTAATTTTATTATTCATTAATCTCAGGAGACCATAATATTTCCGGTGCTTTTTGGTCCATCGATACCTTTCTTGAAAGCACAAATAAGTAATCGGACAGGCGATTAATGAACTTAATCAAATTGGAATCCACCTCGTTCTTTTCAGATAGCTCAATAATCCGGCGTTCTGCTCTGCGGCAGATTGTGCGTGCTACGTGACAAAACGAAGAAGCCTGGCAACCTCCCGGCAGAATGAAATTTCGCAACTCGGGCAACACGGCAATCAGCAGGTCCATTTCATTTTCAAGCATCACAACATCCGCTTCACCGCAGGGCATTTGTTTTTTTATCATTCCGACCGAATCTTCACTGGCAAGGTGTGCTCCGATTACAAAAAGTTTATGCTGAATTTTTTCGAGTACTTTATCAGCATGTTCATCGGTTTGCAGTGAACGAACAACCCCAATATAGGAGTTCAGTTCGTCAATTGTTCCATAAGACTCAAGACGGATATCGTATTTTTTGACTCGTGTGCCACCAATTAAACCGGTGGTTCCGTCGTCGCCTGTGCGTGTATATATCTTCATTTTATGGTTTTTATGTTTTGGGTAAAGATGCAAGGTGGTGCGTCTCTACCTGAATTTGTGATTTATTTTTGGATGGAAACTTACGACCGTGCGTCTGTTCAACTTTTAAATTTTCGTTAGTGTTTTTGATATCTCGCGAGCTTGCTCCGAGATCGTTTATTTATAAAATAGTTTTAATTCAAAATCTATTGTATTTTAGCAATATCCGATGGATTTTCTTCAAGATACACTACAACTAAGATATATGTGATTGAATTTCATCTGTCATCAATCCCAATGCAATTGCCATTGGATTTTTTCAGTGGATACCGTGTTTGGGCTTTTGGGGAAAGACGCACAGTCGTGCGTCTCTACTTTAATTTTTTAATAAACCGGATTTTCATTCACGTAGTCTTCTTCAATTTCACCATCTTTTAAACGAATGATTCGGTGAGCATGTTTGGCAATCGATTCTTCATGTGTCACTATAATCAGCGTATTTCCCTTTCGGTGAATCTCGGCAAACAACTGCATAATTTCTTCTGAAATTTTGGAGTCGAGGTTACCGGTTGGTTCATCGGCAAGCAGAATGCAGGGGTTATTTACCAAAGCACGGGCAACAGCCACACGCTGACGCTGACCTCCTGATAATTCATTGGGTTTGTGTTCAATACGGTCGGCTAAACCAACTTCTGTCAAAATCTTTTCGGCCTGAACAATACGTTGCTGTTTTTTTATTCCGGCATAAACAAGCGGCAACATCACGTTTTCGAGAGCGGTATTACGTGGTAACAGGTTAAAGGTCTGAAACACGAAGCCGATTTCCTTGTTCCGGATTTCGGCCAGTTCGTCATCCGATAAATGGCTAACATCCTGATTGTTCAGTTCGTAAAAGCCGCTGGTTGGTGTATCCAGACAGCCAATCACATTCATCAGGGTCGATTTTCCGGAGCCTGACGCACCCATGATGGCGACATATTCACCTTTGTTGATATGGATTGAAACAGAGCGCAATGCCCTTACTATCTGAGTTCCTACCTTGTAATTTTTGACAATTTTTTCGAGTTTGATAACAGCTTCCATACTTATTGGCTTGATTTGTTAAAATGAATTAGTTGATGACAGGTTCATATCATTACATTTTCTTAGGTATCAAATTAGTGCTAAATATAATCAGATAACTTTTCGCATAACCATAAAAGTGTCTTTTTTATGTCTTTTCGGAAAAAATCATCCCGCAAAAGAGTTTAAAAAAATCCATCAAACAACAAGCGGCATATAATTTTTATATTTGCCGTATGTCAGAGTACCTTGATCAGGATATTAAATTTTTACCCGGTGTTGGACCTCAGCGGGCCGAACTGCTTAAAAAGGAATTGAAGATATTTACCTTCAACGACCTCCTGTATTATTTCCCCTATAAATATATCGACCGGACTAAATTTTACAAAATTTCGGAGGTAACAAACAGCATGTCCTACATTCAGCTGAAAGGAAAGATTATTCGGTTCGATACTGTTGGCGAGGGAGTCAAGCAGCGAATGATCGCACATTTTCGCGACGAATCGGGCGAGATGGAACTGCTGTGGTTTCAAGGTATCAAATGGGTCAAAGAGAATCTCCGGGCAAATGTGGAATACATCGTTTTTGGGAAACCGACCATATTTAGCGGAAAACTAAATATGGTTCATCCCGAGTTGGAGCCGGCGGAAAATAAACCAATTACTTCCGGTGTATTTCAGGCCTTCTACAACACCACCGAAAAAATGAAGAAGAAATTTATGACGAGCAAAGCTTTGAATAAATTTCAATTCACGCTGTCGGCTCTCATCGAAGGTAAGATTTACGAAACACTCCCGCCCTCATTGATTTCACGAATTAAAATCATGCCTTTATTTTTAGCCCTTAGGCAGGTTCATTTTCCTGAAAATCCAAACCTGTTGAAAGCCGCCATCTTCAGGCTTAAATTTGAGGAGTTGTTTTACATTCAGCTAAAAATATTAAGCCTGAAACACAAGCGGGAAGGCTCATTCAAAGGATTTGTATTTTCGCAGGTGGGCTACAACTTTAACACTTTTTTCAGCAATCATCTTCCTTTCGAATTGACCAATGCGCAAAAGAAGGTGATCAGGGAAATCAGGAAAGACATGGGTTCGGGCAAACAAATGAACCGCCTGCTTCAGGGCGATGTGGGTAGTGGAAAAACACTTGTGGCACTGATGACTGCCCTGATTGCTTTCGATAATGGCTTTCAGGTGAGCCTGATGGCCCCGACTGAAATTCTGGCTATTCAGCATTATAACTCGATCAAAAAAATGACCGATGGTCTGGGTATCAAAATTGCTTTGTTAACCGGTTCAAGCAGGATTGCCAAACGAAGAATCATTCACGAGCAGCTTGAAGATGGCAGTTTGCAACTGCTGATTGGCACTCATGCCCTGATTGAAGATAAGGTGAGCTTTCTGAAACTTGGGCTGGTAATTATTGATGAGCAGCACCGTTTTGGCGTAGCACAGCGTGCCAAACTCTGGAAAAAGAATGAATTTACCCCGCCGCATGTTTTGGTGATGACGGCTACCCCGATTCCGAGAACGCTTGCCATGACTGTTTATGGCGATCTGGATGTTTCTGTTATCGATGAACTGCCACCGGGAAGGAAACCCATACAAACGATGCATTATTACGAAAACAGACGCAAGCAGATCTACGATTTTATGCGTGATCAGGTTGATGCGGGCCGGCAGATTTATGTGGTTTATCCGCTCATCAAGGAATCGGAAAAGCTCGATCTGAAAAATGTTGAAGATGGTTATGCCTTGCTGAAACAGGTGTTTGCACGATATTCGCTCAGCATGGTGCATGGCAAGCTGAAACCGGCAGAGAAGGAGGCCGAGATGAATCTGTTCAAGGAAGGTAAAACTCAAATCATGGTGGCGACCACGGTTATAGAGGTGGGCGTTGATGTTCCAAATGCATCGGTCATGATTATTGAAAGTGCCGAGCGTTTTGGTTTGTCGCAGTTGCACCAGCTTCGTGGTCGGGTGGGGCGTGGAGCCGAACAATCGTACTGTTTGCTGATGTCGGCATATAAAATCAGTAACGAAAGCCGAAAACGTCTGGAAACCATGGTGCGAACCAACGATGGTTTTGAAATTGCGGAAGTCGATATGCAGTTGCGAGGTCCGGGCGATCTGGAAGGAACCCAGCAAAGCGGCATTGGCTTCACTCTAAAGATTGCCAACCTTGGTCGCGATGGCGAGATCCTTCAACATGCCCGAAACCAGGCTTCCGATATTCTGGACGATGACCCGAGGCTTCAAAAACAGGAAAATCAGATTCTTGTTTATCATCTGATGAAAATGAAAAATACCGAATTCAGCTGGAGTTCTATTAGTTAAACTGGATATATCCGTTCACCAAAACCCAAATACGACATTCACCGTAAAGAAAATACGGGTAGTTTAGGTGATGTTAATTCCAGTTTTAATTGGGATCTGGATTGTATAATCGTCTGGGAGAAATGCACCGCAGGGCGTCTTTGCCAGAAATTGTGATCGAAAAGATTAGATTTTAAACTGAATGTCTTATGGAAAAAATCAACGTATTCTGGTTCCGGCGCGATTTGAGGATTGAAGATAATCATGGTCTGTTTCAGGCGCTAAATGCCGGACTACCTGTTTTGCCAGTTTTTATTTTTGATCCGGAAATTCTGGCTCAGTTTCCTGATTCCAATGATGCACGGCTGACTTTTATTCACGGCTGCCTGACTGATATCAACCGCGAATTTCAAAAGCACAACAGCAGTTTACTGGTCTACTTTTCCTCTCCGGAAGTTGTTTTCGAACAACTTGTCGCCAAATATGCCATTCAGAATGTGTTTACAAATATGGATTACGAACCGGCCGCTATTCTTCGTGACCAGAAAGTCGAAAAAATTCTTCAGGCTAAAGAAATTGAGTTCCTGACTTACAAGGATCAGGTTCTCTTTCATCACTATGATGTGGTGAAAGCCGATGGTTCTCCATATACCGTTTTTACTCCATACAGCCGGAAATGGAAGGAAAAGCTGGCAGCTGAACCAATCCGTTTTTTTGAAAGCGAGGATCTTTTATTCATGCTGAAACACCTGTCGTCCGATTATTTTCCGGAATTGAGTGAGATTGGTTATCAGGCTCAAAACATCAGGTTTCCTGAAAAAGATTTTAATCAGCAATTGATTGAAAAATATGCTCAAATGCACGATTTTCCTGCTGAAAACGGCACAAGCCGATTGGGAATTCACCTTCGTTTCGGAACTGTTTCCATACGGAAACTGACCCAGTTTGCTCAAAAACATTCCGAAGTTTTTTTGAATGAACTCATCTGGCGGAATTTTTATATGAATATTTTATGGCATTTTCCTTATGCAGTTAATCGCTCGTTTAAACCCGCTTATGATTTTATCCCCTGGCGAAACGATGAAACAGAATTCGAACGCTGGTGTTCCGGGCAAACCGGTTATCCATTGGTGGACGCCGGAATGCGCGAGCTGAACGAAACCGGTTTCATGCACAATCGTGTGCGAATGGTGGTTGCCAGTTTCCTGACCAAACATTTGCTGATCGACTGGCGATGGGGCGAAGCCTATTTTGCCTCCAAATTGCTCGATTACGAACTGGCTTCCAACAATGGCGGCTGGCAGTGGGCGAGTGGTTCGGGTTGCGATGCGGCTCCATATTTCAGGGTTTTTAATCCGGTATTACAAACCAAAAAGTTTGATCCGGAATTGAAATATATCCGGAAATGGGTTCCTGAATTCGGCACAGCTGCATATCCCAAACCGATCGTGGATCATGCTTTTGCAAGGAATCGGGCTATTGAAACTTACCGGAAGGCGCTGAAATGATTCAATGGCAAGATTACGGTTTGATGAAAAATTAGTCTTTTTCAGAAAAATAAACAAATCAGAAAATTAAAAATTTACAAATACCTCGGCACCTGTGCCTTGTATTTTCGGTATTCATCGCCAAATTCATTTTCCAGAAATTTTTCTTCACCCAGAATAATAAAATGATGAACGACCATTCCATAAATCATGACTGCCAACAATAAAATGCTGGGAAGAAAAAGGAATGCGGCCGTATTCAGAAAAATAAAACTGGAATACATCGGGTTTCGGCTGATTTTATATATTCCACCTGTACGTAATTCATGCTTTCCGGTTGGCAGGCCGATATTGGTGACCAGTCCCATCGATAAGTATGCCGGAACAATGATCAGGTTAGCCGGAATCAGAAAAACAACGGCCATCAGTTTTTGTACTTCCGGAGTTTGATCCTGAATTAAAAACGGAACTAGATTGCGGTATTCAGGAAAAACGGCAATTACCGCAAACAATGCCCACACTGTAAAAAGGAGGAATTTCCCGGTAAAAAACAATACCGGATGGATAGTCGGTTTCCCCAGGGCATGTTTCCCGCTTTTTGCAAGGAAAGCTCCCAGAACCAGTGTGGCCAGGATGGGCAAAATGGCTAAAACAATCAGGCTGTAATCAATCCAGTTCATGACACGCTTCCTTTATACTGATATCCCAAGTCAGTCACAATGCGCTCAATTTCTGCCAGATTAATCTTTGCACCTTTAATTTTAACCTGAGCCGTATTTTTGTCGGCTACCACTTCTTCAATGCCTTCCAGTTTCGAAAGGTTACGGGTTACACTGGCTTCACAATGTGAACAGGTCATACCTTCCACACGAATGGTTTGAAATGTTTCGAGAGTCATTTTTTTATTTTTTTGAATTCGTTCGATAAAATATCCTGAAATAACAGAAACCACCAATACGATGGCAGATGTAATTCCGAGCCATGACGGCAGCATTTCATGAGCTTCGCCACCATGCATGTGCGTCATTTTACTCATGATAAAATCAACAGGAATCAGCCAGTTGGTTAGCAGTCCAAAGATAATCGCTCCGCCGGTAATTGAGCCCAGGTAAATCAGAAGCGATTTACGGCCCATGGTTTTGCCAATAACGGTCATGGTTGCAACATTGGTTGCCGGACCAGCCATCAGAAAAACCAATGCGGCTCCCGGAGAAACACCTTTCATTAAAAGTACAGCAGCGATTGGGATTGAACCGGTTGCACAAACATAAATAGGAATTGAAGCTGCCAAAACAACCAATATTTCAATAAAACCATATCCTTTAAACAGACTAAAAAAATCGGCAGGCAACAAAACAGCTATCAATGCAGCAACCAGAAATCCTAAAATCAACCATTTGGCAATATCCTGAAGTAATTCGATGAATGCGTAATTAGCTGCCTTAATCAGCGGATGGGTTTCTTTTGCCGGAGGAGTATGACATCCACAGGCACCATCGTCACAAGTTGGTTCAGCTTTACCCATTTTTTTCACATCCAGCTTTAAGCCGGCAAACATTGGGTTCACAACAGGCACAGGTACTGGTTTTTCCTTGATCAGCCAATTCGTCAGAATACCACCTATAATTCCGGTAGTGAAAGCGACCAAAGGGCGCAAAACGGCAAAAGGCCAGCCTAGCATTGAATAGGTTGCAAATATTGAATCGACTCCGGTTTGAGGTGTGGAAATCAGGAATGAATTGGTTGCACCTTTTGACGCTCCGTTTTTATAAAATGAGATTCCGGTTGGAATTACCCCACACGAACACAATGGCATTGGAACACCTAACAATGATGCATTTATGGCCGATTTGGCATTTGACTTTCCCAGGTATTTATCGATGTGTTTCTGTGGAAAATAGACTTTAAGCAATCCGGCAAAAACCAAACCCAGTATTAACCATGGAGCCATTTCTTTCATCAAATAACCCAACTCCGAAAAATAACTGATGACATAATCCATGATTTTCCCTTCCTCCACTTTAGATCAGCTGCAAAGTTACACTTCTAAAGCCTATAAAAATAGTACAAATAAAAACATACAGCTATCTGAATATTCGCATGGATGGTAAAATTAACGATTTATTCCTGAAGCTTGCTTTCAGAAAATAAAAAGAGCAGACCTTCCGTCACATATTTAATATCGGAAAGCCTGTCTTTTTGATTAAAAATTAAGCGTTAAACTTGAAAAGAAATTTCGGCCGGGCGAATAAATCGGTCGGTTTGCATTACTGCTTATTGAACGATTCAAATGTTCGTAATAAGCTACATCAAACAGGTTATTTACGCCTAACGAAAGGTTCAGGAATTTAGTGATGATATACTTGACATTCGCATCAACCAAGGTAAACGACGGACTTGTTTTCTCCCCAAAAACGGTTGAGATTCGGTTTTGTTCCAATACATGCCTGATCTGTATTTCAGGCCTTATGCGATTTTTTAAATAAAAGCCTGCGATGGTATAACGAAAATCGAGCGGTGCAATTTCAGGTAAAGGTTCATCAATCACCAGATTTTGTCCGTAAGTATAAGCCATCGATAATTGTTGCTGCAGCCCGAAACCTAATTGTTGAACCCAGCTGATTTCAAATCCGGTTTTTATGGCCTCATCAATATTACTAACCTGCCTGACGCCCGGGCTTGTTGGTAACCTCGGAGTCAAAGAAGGATTGATTTCAGCACTGATCATATCCTGAAGATAGGCACCAAACAGGGTCAGATTGACATTCGTCTTCAGGGTTTTATAAGTTAGGACAATATCCATCTGGTTATTCACCTCAGGTTTAATCTGCGGATTTCCAAGCACTTCGTACGGATCTAAACCAACTGTGAAATAATTGATGTAGCGCTCCGAAATGCTTCCGCTGCGCTGCACACGCCCGAGCCATAAGCCGAGCGAAAAATCATTTTCAAAATTCCGGACAACACCGGCACTCATTCCTGGATTTAGTTGTGTTACATCCGCGTCAGAATAAACCTGCATATATTCGGTCGATAAATCTTTTGCTTTGGCCGTATTCAGGTCAAGTCTTCCCGACAGGAAAAGAGTATAATCATCCATCGGCAACTGAAATTCAGCAAAAATCCCGGAATTGCTCACCTGCCCATCCTGCCAGGCTTTGTCAACCATTGTTTTCCCTTTGTTTGGCCCGGCTAAAAACTCCCTGCTACGGGTGCCTTGTGCCTTCGATTGTTTAAAATCGGCACCCAGAAAAACCCTGTCTTTTCCCAGCGTTAAAAAGCCTTCGGTCCGTCCTCCATACGTTTGTGTTTGGGCCGGTGTTTCAGCATTCATCGTTCGAGGAACAATAACCTTCAATGAATTATTCATTAAATGATCGACCAGCGTCGTATAAAACGTGGTATTCCATGATTTCAGCTTTTCACCATTCAACTGAATTGAATGACGGGCGTTCAGCAACCAGGTATCGTCACGGATTAAATCCATTGCCAGGGCCGGAAAATCAGTATTACGGGCAAAATTACGGGTGCCAGAAACATGAACAAGTTGCCTGTCACCTAATTTGAGATCCAGATTACTACCCAGACTTCCTCTCCGGAAGTCAGCAGGAATAAGCTCTCCAGCCCCATCTTTGTAATCATCGCCGGTAGCATACGATCCAAAAATTTTCAGGTTGACTACTTTCTGGCTCAAACTCAACATTCCTTCTGACCGGAAGATATTTCCATTGTCTTCATATCCTCCGGAAACACGTCCTTCAACTGTTAATTGTTCGCTAAAAACACCTGGCTGAGAAGTGAAATTGATGACACCGCCAAAGGAATTGCCATACCGCAGCGAATACGGGCCTTTGATAATTTCGACCAGTTCCATCATATTCAGCACGACCTGACTGGCAGCAGGATCCATACGGTTCGGACAGGCAGCAGATGTGGTCTGTGCACCATCAACTACAATATTGAGCTGATCGTATTTAAAGCCGCGCAAAACCGGATCAAATCCATAGCTGGCACTTTTTCTGATTCCACCAAACTCAGGTAATTGATTCAGAAACTGACCGGCATCGTGTGAAAGGCCGTCAGTATTTTCGACCGTGAGAAGCATCATTTCATTAGACGTTTTTCGCACAGCAAGTACGGTAACGGGCATTAATCCCACAACCAACTCTTGTTTCCGAACGAACCCATTTTGAATCGCAAAACTGACTTCAGCATCGTTCATGTTCCATTGTCCGTAACTTATGTGTGAAAGATGAAGCATTTCACCTGTCTTGTATTTCAACAAAACAAGTCCGTCCTCATCCGAAAATCCAGACTGATCTGAATACTTAAAAGCGACACCTGAAATTGGAGCAGATGTTTCTTCATCAATAAATTTTACAGCTTGTTGCGAAAAGCTGATTAATGGTAAAACGAAAGCAAATAATAAAACAACACTCCGGAAAAGACCGGGTGCGATGGAATGTTTTTTCATCTGTCGGTAATTTGTTTTTTAATTGCCAAACGGAACTCGCCAAAAGAATCAGACTCACGGCTCATTTCATCAGGAATTGATTAAATCTGACATTAAAATCGGATGCCTAATCCACTGATTAAGCACGAAATAAATCAATACAACAATCTGTTTGTCAAATTTTGGGAGGATGAAATATGGCAGAAAGAAACAAGCAGGAAGGAAGAGTATCATTGATCTGCCTTATTTTTATTTTTCGGCTGATGAAGCAAAAATCAGGATGCTGAGTCTTGTTTAATTCATAAAACAAAGGCTGAAAGTTATTTTCCGTTTCCGGCGTTGTTTTATTATTTTGTTCATCCTGATTTTTTGTTAATTGCTTCTTTAAATAACAATTACCGCAACAGGTATTCTGAACCTCATCTTTCTTTTCGCATAAGTTTTGGGCAATGTATGCCTGATTCAGTTTAAAGGACAGAAATACCAAAGCATCTCTGTCTATACTGATCAAAATCAAGCCTGAGAGTAATATGGAAATAAAAAGTTTCAACACATCAATTATCAAAAGTTGATAGCAAACCTATGATCAGTAAAATTAAGATTTTCAGATCATCTGAAACAAAAACACTTTAAACAGCTAACTACAAACAAATTGAGTTACAGTATTCAAAGCATGAACAGACAAACATCTTATTTGTTTTTAGCTGTCCTGAAAAAGACACGCCGGTCAGAATAAATCAGATCCATTTTTCGCGATTCCGCGATTACTCAAAAAGAAACGAAACAAATTACTTTCAGATTTAAAGCAAAAACAGTTATAAACAAAACGAGGCTGCCTTTTCAGGCAGCCTCGTTTTGAACTATTTTAATGGAATACTATTTAAGCATTTGCTCACAAGCGGCTTTTAATTGTTGACCCTGGGCATTTTCAGGATCGAAACTTAAGGCTTTCTCCAAAATCGGCAAGGCTTTTTTGAATTCATCGTTAGCTTTTGTTACAGCTTCTATATATTGATCATCAGTTGTTTTATACTTGGCAGCGGCCACGTCAGCAGCAGCACCTTTCAGTATTTTTGCTCCAGTGGTATAAAAAACATTGGCATCTTTCAAATATATTGTTGCCAATAAGCTTTTTACTTTATCATCATCCGGTGAAACAACCAATGCTTCCTCAAGAGTTTTTAAATACTCATCGTCGTTTTTTAATCTCCTGTAGGTATAAGCTTTATACAAAAGTGAGGTTTCCTTTTTATAATCCATGGCAATTGATTCATCAAAATATTTTATGGCTTTATCAAAAGATTTTGATTGATATGCTGAAACTGCCATATTATAAACCAGGGCAGTATCTGTTGTCATATCATACAATTCAATTTGTGCAGAATCCTGTGGTTCAGAATTCCATTTGTTTAAAGCTTTTTCAAATAGTTGAAGTGCACCAGAATAGTTTTTAGCACGAAGTGCTTCGTTTCCATCATTTTTTAAATCAACTGCAGTTTTTCCTTCCTGGGCAAATCCTACTACAATTCCAAAACAAAATACAATAGCTAAAAAAAATCGTTTCATACAATTATCGTTTTTTATGGGTTTTCAATACTTAAATATTCTTCCTGTTTTTTTTCAGGTTTTCAAAAATAGCAATAAAGATTAAAAAACTAAGAATTAATTAACACAAAACTGCTTTATTAACAAGTTTTAAAATTGAAGATAAAAATAGACCTTACGGATTAAACATCTCCGGAGTGAAATATCCGAGTATATTTCTGGTCATTTCCAATCCGGATTTTGCCTCTGAATTTTCCGGATCAAGTTCTAAAACCAAAGCATAATCATTTATCGCATCGCCCCATTTCTGCATTTTATAATGGATGCGTCCACGGAGCAGAAGCTGCTGTGAATCAGTCTGATTAATTGAAATACACTCGTTGATGATTCGCAACGCTCCGGTCAAATCATTTTGTTCAAAGAGATGTTGTGCTTCTGTTAATTTGATTGTCATTTTTCAACTGAAATTTATTGTTTTTATGATCGTCAACTAGTCCGCTCTTGAAACGGTTAAAACCCCGTTTATGCCTTTCAGTTTATTCATTAAAAAATCGAGATGATCCAGGCCATTTACAAAAACCCTCAATGTTCCATCAAATTCTCCATTGTTTGTTTCGATGTTAATGGATCTCATCTGGACTCCAATATCTTTTGAAATAACATGAGAAATCTGGGTAACGATACCAACCTCATCGGTTCCGGATATCCGTATGTTTGCCTGAAACGAGGATTTCTTTTTCGTATCCTGCCATTTGGCTTTGATCATCCGGTACGGATACCGTTCCAACATCTGCGGGGCATTAGGACAACCTGTACGGTGTATTTTTATTCCTTCTTTGATGGTCACAAAGCCAAAAATATCGTCACCAAAAATCGGGTTACAGCAAGGCGACAGCTTATAAATTATGTTTTTAATGTCGTTATCAATAACCAGGTAATCGTCGCCTCCCGAAAATTCCAATTCCTGAACCTTCTCTTTGGGCAATATTTCAGCAACTAATTGTTTGCTTGTTTCCTCCTTTTTACCGATCAGTATCTCCTTGATTTGAAGCGTATCTATTTTCCCTGTTGAAATATGGTAATACAGATCCTGAGCCAGTTTTAGCTTGTATTCTTTCAAGAGCCTGCGAATACTGTCGTCGTTGTATTCAATTTTCCAGTTTTTAATTTTCCGGAGTAAAATTTCCTTTCCATTCTCGGCTTCCCGTTTTACTTCCTCATTCAAACTGGCTTTGATGCGGTTTTTGGCCTTCGAGGAAATCACAAAATCGAGCCAATCTATTTTGGGACGCTGATGATTGGCTGTATCAACCGAAATCTGATCGCCATTTTTCAGCTTATGCCTGAGGGTAACATTTCGTCCGTTTACTTTTCCGCCCACACACCGGTCTCCGACTCTGGAATGAATTTCGTAGGCAAAGTCGAGTAAGCTTGCACCTGCCGCCAGTTTCCTTAAGTCGCCTTTCGGAGTGAAAACAAAAATTTCATCGGCATAAATATTCATCTTGAAATCGTCGATGAAATCGACCATGTTCAACTCCGGATTTTCAAGAATATCGCGCACGTTGGCCAGCCATTTTTCCATCTCCGAAGAACCTGTACCTCCTTTGTATTTCCAGTGAGCTGCCAGTCCTTTTTCTGCAATTTCGTTCATCCTTTTGGTACGGATCTGAATTTCAACCCATTTCCCCTGAGGTCCCAATACTGTGGCATGCAACGATTCGTAACCGTTCGATTTTGGAATTGTAATCCAATCACGCATCCGATTTGGATTCGACTGATATTCTTCTGTTACAATTGAATAAACCTGCCAGCAGTCTGATTTTTCCTTGTCTGATTTCGAATTCAGAATGATTCGTATGGCAAATAAATCGTATACTTCGTCGAAATCAACTTTCTGGCTCTGCATTTTGCGCCAGATGGAATTAATTGACTTGGTGCGGGCTTTCATCTCGAACGAAAATCCCCTGTAATTCAGCTCATTTTCGATTGGTTTTACAAATTCGGCCACGAAATTTTCCCGTTCACGGTCGGTTTCCTTCAACCGAATTGCTACGGCATTATAAGCTTCCGGATTTTGGTATTTCAAACACAAATCAAGCATTTCCGAATTGATGTAATACAAACCGAGCCTGTGAGCCAGGGGAGCATATAAAAATGAAGTTTCGACTGAGATTTTTGTCTGTACGGAATTGTCTTGTAAATGGAGATACCTCATCACCTGTAGACGGTCAGCAATTTTCAGCAGAATAACCCGCACATCACCGGCCATGCCCAGCATCAGTTTACGGTAATTTTCAGAATGCAGCTCGACGGTATCGGTTCCCATAGCATTAATCTTAGCCATACCATCAAGGATCGACGCAACCGATTTTCCAAACCGTGTTTCGATTTCTTTGTCATATTGATCCTGATAATAGACATTATGCAATAAGGCAGAAACGGCCGAATCAACACCCAGTCCAATTTCCTGAACAACAATTTTGGCTACATCAATGGAGTGAACTACTATCATTTCGCCCGACTCCCAGCACCTTTCGCCAAAAACCTCATGAACAAAACCGAAAGCATCTTCGATTTTGGCATGATCCTTTTCCTGGATGTTGGTCTTGCATAATTCTAATAATTCTGAAAAGGCTTTTTCTATTGCTTCATTCATTGTTGTCCTGTTTTTATTTGATTGTCTGAAACGGATAAAAAACCATACTTCCAGCTAACAAAAAAAGCTACCATCGGGCAGCTTTTTACAAAATATGTTTTGAAAAAATTTAAGCTGCAGTAGTTGGATCAACAAAGACTCGCTGATTTAATTCACGATCCATCATAAAAATGCCATTACCCTGTCCGTTGATTAACCGAAGTGTTGCCAGAATCTTTTCCACATTAGCTTCTTCTTCTACCTGCTCGTCAATAAACCATTTCAGAAAGCTTTGCGAAGCATGATCGCTGGCAGAAACAGCCACATTCATCAGGTTATTAATCAGTTCGGTTACATGAATTTCGTGAGCCAGTGTTTTTTCGTACACATCCACGACACCATTAAAATCGACCGGAACCTGGTCAATGGCTTTCAGGATAACCTTTCCGCCACGGTCGGCTACATAATTGAAGAATTTTAATGCGTGAGCAGCTTCTTCCTGGTATTGTACTTTCATCCAGTTTGCAAAACCTGTAAGTCCCATATTTTCAAAATAAGCAGCCATCGAAAGGTACATGTATGCGGAGTATGATTCAGCATTAATCTGCTCATTCAGTGCGTCTAAAACTTCTTTTTTTATCATAGCTTTTGTTTTTCAATTTTCATTAAAAATACAAAATTTTAAGCTTCTTCATAACCTGTTGCTGAAAATGACTGTTTGAAACAAACATATTTGGATCGAATTCACCATTTGTCAATACAAAAAAGAATGACAATGAATAACTGAAGCCAAATAAACGATGTACACATTCAGCAAAACACACTTAAAACAAGTGTATTAGTTCCAATTTTCTTCTGCTATTTGTAAGGCAATTTATACTGAAAGACTCAAAAACTAACCGTGAAAATCAAGATTAAATTTTTGTTTTAATTCGTTTAATTTCGGATTCTTTTGCATCATCATTTGTAGTTTTTCCGAGTCAGAATAGTGAGTGCGATCAGATTCCATTCGTTCAATGCTGGTTGTCAGTTCAATGTCTGAATTCCGAAGCTCTTTCCGAAGCCATGACATTAACTCTGGCTTAATAAGTCTCACGTCTTCTTCCTGAACAGAATTTCCGATTTTCAGTAAAAGTTTATTGCCTGCTATCATTTCCGGTACATTGGATAAGGTCGATTGCAGATTTGGACGATCAGATATCTGATCCAAAAATTCTTTCCATTTGGCTGACAATTGCTCCATGGTGTAAGAATCAGCTAACTTCTCATATTTGTTGTAAGTCGTTTCCTGAACGTGATCGATACCTTTTTCTTCAGGTACTTTTCCGGCAAGTGCATCTTTGATCGACGGAGTAAAGGAACTTCCCAGTTTCCGGATAGTTTTTACCGTTGGTCCTTTTATAATCGGCTCAAGCTTAATTACAGGTGACTCCGCTGTACTTCTTTCGTTGGTTTCTGAAGGTGCCAACAGCTCCTGAACGGGCTGATTTTCCAGATTAAAAATCGGTTCAAGAGATTCGTCTTCAGTATCGTCAGCTATTTTTTTTTTAAGGTGAGTTGGGCCAGTTTGATGACCACCAGTTCGACTAACAGTCTTTTATTCTGGCTGACCTTGTACTGAAGGTCACACTCATTGGCAGTTTGAAGGGCGCCAATCAGGAAATCGCTTTCGCAGCGGGTTGCCTGAACCTTGTACTTTTCCCTGATCTCGCCACCAACTTCAAGCAGCTGAATGGTAACCGGATCTTTGCAAACCATGACATCACGGAAATGAGAACTTAGTCCGGTGATAAAATGGTGACCATCAAAACCATGATCCAGAATTTCATTGAAAAGCAGCAGACTTCCGGAGATATCGTTTTTCAGGAATAAATCGACTATCTGGAAATAATAATCGTAGTCGAGTACATTCAGGTTTGATATAACATCCTTGTAGGTAATACTTTTGCCTGAAAAACTAACAATCTGATCGAAGATCGACAAGGCATCGCGCATGGCGCCATCGGCTTTTTGCGCAATCACGCTCAGGGCTTCGCTTTCAATCGATACACTTTCGCTTTTGGCAACGAATGATAAATGACCGGCAATATCGAAATTTTTGATCCGGTTAAAATCGAAGATCTGACAGCGGGATAATATGGTTGGAATAATTTTATGCTTTTCAGTTGTTGCAAGAATGAAAATGGCATGGCGCGGTGGTTCTTCAAGCGTTTTCAGGAAAGCATTGAACGCTTGCGACGACAGCATGTGAACCTCATCGATAATATAAACACTGTAATGCCCAATCTGCGGCGGAATCCTCACCTGATCGGTCAGGTTGCGAATATCGTCGACCGAGTTATTCGAGGCCGCATCCAATTCATGAATGTTGTATGAACGGCTTTCGTTGAATGCTTTACACGATTCGCACTCATTACATGGTTCAATTTCAGCACTCAGGTTCTGGCAATTAATTGTTTTGGCAAAAATACGTGCGCAGGTTGTTTTCCCGACTCCACGCGGACCGCAAAACAGATAAGCATGAGCAAGCTGGCTGTTTTTGATCGCATTCTTCAGAGTCGAAGTGATCGATGCCTGCCCTACAACTGTCTGAAACGTATCGGGTCTGTATTTTCGTGCTGATACAATAAAATTCTCCATAAAATCTTCTTCAATGATCGACCAAATATACAAATTCTGACCTAATGACAAGGGCGAAACTTATTAACACAATCTGAAATGATACCGTATCATTCAGATGGAATGGTCTTTTCGATGGCTGATAAAACTTTTGACAAGCTGAATTGTTTCATCCTCAGTTCATCTATAAATTATTCGATTATGAAAACAGTTACATTAATATTTAGTCTGATTCTTATTTCATCTTTAGCTTTCAGTCAAAAATCTTTCTACGATTTTAAAGTAAAGGATATCGATGGTAAAGATTTCGATCTTTCGAGCCTGAAAGGTAAAAAAGTACTGGTGGTCAATACGGCATCGAAATGTGGATTTACTCCGCAATACAAACAGTTGGAAGAAGTTTTTAAAACTTACGGTGGCGATAATTTTACTATTATTGGTTTCCCGGCCAACAATTTCATGAAACAGGAACCCGGAACGAACAAAGAAATAGCTGAGTTCTGCGAAAAAAATTATGGGGTTACATTTCCGATGATGTCGAAAATATCAGTTAAAGGCGACGACATGAATCCATTGTATAAATGGCTTACCAGCAAAAGCGAAAATGGGGTGATGGATTCAGACGTGAAATGGAACTTCCAGAAATACCTGATTGATGAAGAAGGGAAACTGGTGAATGTATATTATTCGAAAACCTTACCCGACGACGACCAGATTGTTAGCTGGATAAAAAAATAGGCTTTTTTGATTGGTGGATTGAAAAGAAGCGACTTTCGAAAGGGAGCCGCTTTTTTCATTTCAATGATAACCTGGTTTATTACAAAAAACCAATTAAATTTGAACGGGCTGTTTTTTTATATACTGCACTGATTTTTGAATTTTTACATGATGAAACGAACATGCCACTGGAAATCATTTCAAAGGTTGGGGCACAAAAAGAAAATGAAAAATAATGTTCAAAGTGACCGCTTCCTGGCGTGTAATTTCCATGAGAAATCTTTATAGTTCAATTATTTAACTCGCATATTTTTGAATGAAATACAAATGCATAATTTTTGATTGTGACGGAATTTTGGTTGACAGCGAAGCCATTTCAAGTAAAGTCTTTATCGAAATGGCTGAAACTTTGGGCCTGAATATTGAAATGGAGTTTGCAATGGAAAATTTCTCAGGTGTTTCGTTAAAAAGCACACTTGAATATATTGAAACCCATGCAGAAACTGAACTGCCTGATGATTTTGAAAAAGAATTCCGAAGACGGACATTTGAATTGTTTAAAACAGACTTGAAGCCTGTTAATGGGGTTCCCGAATTATTAAACAGAATTAATGTGCCTTATTGTGTAGCATCGAGCGGACCATTGGAAAAATTACAATTAAGCTTAACCACTACCAATCTGATTCATAAATTTAAAAACAGAATTTACAGTTCGTATGATATCGGGAGCTGGAAACCAAATCCTGAAATATTTCTGTATGCTGCAAAGGAAATGGGATATGAGCCAAAAGAATGTGCCGTAATAGAAGACAGTTTAGCGGGTGTAAAAGCTGCAAAAGCAGTTGGTTTTGATGTATTTGCATTTGCAAACGAGAGAAATAAAAATACGATGAAGGAACTTGAAGCAACAGTTTTTTTCGATATGAAGGAACTGTATCAACTGCTTTATAATTCCTGAATCTAAATCATTTCATTTTTTCCTGATTTCAACAAATTATATAAACATAAATGAGTTTATTTGTTGTTAGCCATAAAGTAATCTTTCATTTTTTCTTTATGAAAACTTGTATTTAATTCAGAAATGAAAAAATCGCGTACAACCATAACTGAAATAGCAAAAGAGCTGGGAATCTCCCCGTCTTCCGTTTCGCGCGCATTAAATAATCATCCGGCAATAAGTACTAAAACACGTGAAGCTGTAATTGAACTGGCCCGAAAATTAAATTATCAACCCAACCTTTTAGCATTAAATCTTTTAAAAAAACGAACCAATACAATTGGTGTTATTGTACCGGAAATTACGAGCTATTTCTTTTCATCAATTATAAGTGGTATCCAGGATCTCCTGAATCCAATGGGTGTAAACATGATCATCGGTCAATCCAACGAATCTTACGAAGAAGAAAAGTCACTTGTCTTAACTTTTGCATCAATCCGGGTTGATGGTTTTTTAATATCGCCATCATCGGAAACAAAGAACTTTGAGCATCTTTTGATTTTAACGGAAAACAATATTCCCCTGGTTATTTTTGATCGCGATTGCGAAGGGATCGAAGTTGACAAAGTTTTTGTCGACGAATATAAAGGTGCATTTCAGGCGGTTGAATACCTGATAAAAACCGGATGCCGGCGAATCGCGCACATTGCCGGTCCTTCAACGCTTTCAACAGTTAAGCACAGGCTTGAAGCGTACAAAGACGCACTAAGGTTACATGGACTTCCTGTCAGTGAGGAATACATCGTTGAGGCCGAAGGTTTTATGCCTGAACATGGTATTGATCCGACCAAACGATTATTAGCTCTGCCCACTCCTCCCGATGCCATTTTTACCATAAACGACGGTGTTGCCATTGGTGCCATGTATATTATTAAAGAAGCCGGAATAAAAATCCCGGAAGAGATTTCAATCATTGGTTTTGATGATGATCCGCATTCCTGCTACTTTAAACCATCACTTTCGACCGTTTGGCAGCCAACCTACGAACTTGGCATGTTGTCAGCACGAATCTTGATGAAGCGTGTAAATTCAAACAATGACCTTACCAATATCAGGCTCGAAAAACTCTTTCCTGAATTAATTGTAAGAGGCTCTTCAAAGTAGTTCAATCATATATCCCTTCCCTTAAAGAAATCCGGCAAAAACCATTCTTCCGGAAATCTTTTTAAGCATTCTCTGCAAATGTTTTTTTGAAAGCCCATTATGTTTATGCAAACCTTTGCATAAACATTTAAGTCATATTGTTTGGAATCGATATAAATAGTAGCGTAAATTTATTCGATTAAATCTTTCTAACTAATTGACTTTCAAAAGATGCTTGTTTCCACAAAAGAAATATTTCAGAATTGCTATGGAAGGTATGGAATTGCTGCGGTAAATGTGTGGTGTATGGAGCAAATACATGCTTTGTTTAGTGCAGCAAAAACAACCGATTCTCCTTTTATTATTCAGACAACTCCTGTTGCCCGAAATTATGCCTATCCTGAAATGTTGTTATCAATGATTTCGGCAGCAGCCGAAATATATTCCAATACGATTTTTGCTGTTCATCTCGACCATGGCAATATGGATCATGCTTTTCAATGCATCGATTCAGGAGGCTATACTTCGGTAATGATCGATGCTTCGCACGAATGCTTCGCAAAAAATATCTCGCTAACAAAAGAAGTAGTTGAAAAGGCACATTCGCAAAATATTACAGTCGAAGCCGAATTAGGTGTTTTAAGCGGAATTGAAGATGATCTTTCGGTCGACGAAAATCACAAAAAATTCACTCAACCTTCCGAAGTGGTAGAATTTGTTAATCAAACCGGTTGCGATAGCCTGGCCATTGCAGTGGGTACCAGTCATGGTGCATATAAATTCTCAGGTGATCAGGGAATTCAATTCGACATTCTGAAAGAGATTCAAAAACGATTACCTGGTTTTCCTTTGGTTTTACACGGCGGCTCGGCTGTTGACATGGATGAAATTCAGCGAATTAACGCTGCAGGCGGTCAGTTGGGCACCGATGCAAAAGGTGTTTCCAGTAAAGAACTTGTAAAAGCCATTCAGTATGGTGTTTGCAAAATAAATATAGCCACCGATGCACGACTCATCTGGACACGTGTACACCGCGAATTTTTCAAATTATCGCCAGCACTCTTCGACCCCATTGTTCCGGGGAAAACATATATGAACGAGTTGGAGAAATTTTACATTAAAAAATTCGAATTGCTTAAAGCAGTTGGAAAAGCCAGTGAACTAAAATAATTTAAGTATGATAAAAGATAAGAAATATCCACTTTTAGCTAAACCAGAATCAGGTTTTGGAGTTTACCAAAGTGTTTTGAAAGAAGATACCGGCTGGCAATTCCTGAACTTTCAGGCCAGATTGATGAAAAAAAGCGAAAAGTGGATTGCAAATACTGGTGAAAACGAATATGCTATAATTTTACTTGGAGGAAATTATTCAGTAAAAAGCGACAAAGGGAATTGGGAAACCATCAACGGTCGCAAAGATGTGTTTAGTGGAATTGCCCATTCGTTGTATCTTCCGAGGAATACTGAATTTGAATTGACTGCTGAAAGTGAAGTTCTGGATATTGGCTACGGATGGTGCGAAACCGATGAAGATCATCCGGCATGTTTTAAACTCCCGGAAGAAGCTGCCATCGAAATTCGTGGTGGCGACAATGCAACACGACAGATCAACAGCCTGATTCAACCCGGTTTTGATTGTCACCGGCTTGTTTCTGTTGAAGTTTACACACCATCAGGAAACTGGAGCTCATTTCCGGCTCACAAACACGACTCCCGGAAAGTTGATGACAATGGGAAAGTTACTGAGGCCTGCCTTGAAGAAACGTATTTCTATAAAATCGATAAACCACAGGGATTTGCAATTCAGCAAATTTACAACGACGACCGCAGTCTCGACGAAATTGCAGTGGCTCGCAATAACGATATTGTGTTGGTTCCTGAAGGTTATCATCCGGTTGTTGCCGGACATGGCTACAATGTTTATTACCTTAATTTTTTAACAGGAAGCGACCAATCCCTCGCCAATACAGACGATCCTGACCATAAATGGATTTACAATTCATGGAAAGGCCTCGATCCCCGAATTCCCATGGTAACTGCAGAAATGAACCTAAAATCATAAAAACTTATAACGCCAAAAATGAATAATTCTGAAAAATTGTACGATGTGATTACCTACGGAAGATCTTCCATAGATCTTTATTCACAGGAAGTTGGAAGCCGGTTTGAAGACATTCACGGATTTCACGCTTTTGTTGGCGGATCGCCTTTGAATATTGCGGTTGGTTGCAGCCGGCTTGGATTAAAAGCCTCCCTGCTCAGCGGAGTTGGAAGAGACAAAGTGGGCGATTTTATCCTGAACTTTTTGAAAAACGAAAATGTTTCGATTGAAAATGTCCGGGAAATTCCGGGAACCAGAAGTTCTGCAGTACTACTCGGTATTGAACCACCCGATCGTTTTCCATTGGTATACTACCGCGACAATTGCGCCGATTCACAAATTAATATCGACCAGGTTTTAAAAGCCGGAATTGAAAAAGCAAAACTTCTTGAAGTTTCAGGAACAGCTTTAAACATTGAACCCACCCGAAGTGGCGCTTTTCTGGCGGCTGAAATTGCCAAAAAAAATGAAGTTCCTGTCATGCTCGATCTTGATTTTCGCGCCGACCAATGGCACGACATCCGGGCATTTGGCGTAACTGCGCGCGCTTTTATGCGAAATGTAAACATCGTTTTGGGAACCGAAGAAGAAATTCTTGCCGCCTATCTTTCTGATGAATCACAATTGAATATCAGCCATCAGCAAATCTCGGCCCCTGAAATTAAAGGAGATATCAACGAAGCCATCAACGGTATTCTGCATTTGGGAGTTGATGCCCTTATCATCAAAACCGGATCGCGTGGGGCAGTCATTTATTTGCCCGACGGCACAATAGAAAAAGTTCCCGGGTTTCCGGTTGAAGTGGTCAATATTCTGGGTGCCGGCGATGCATTTGCAGCTGGGTTCATTTACGGTTTTCTGAAAGATTGGACGCTGTACAAATGTTGCCGGATGGGAAATGCCTGTGGCGCTCACGTGGTTACCCAGCTGGGCTGCGCGAATTTCACTCCTTATGAAAAAGACATTCTGGAATTTATTGAATCAAAAGGAGGTTTTTGATATTCTCTTAACGAACTGAACTAATTTATCGAACTTAAAATATGAATGCTAAAAGATTTACCGTTGCACAAGCTACAATCGAATTCCTGAAAAATCAGTTTTCTGAGCGGGATGGAATTGAGCAGGCTTTTTTCGCCGGATGTTTTGGAATTTTTGGTCATGGAAATCTGGCTGGTTTCGGACAGGCACTTCAGCAAAATACCGATTTCAGATATTTTCTGGTACGAAACGAACAGGCTGCAGTGCACACCGCTGTTGGCTATGCCAAAATGAAAAACAGGCTTTCCACCTTTATCTGTACTTCTTCGATTGGACCGGGCGCAACCAACATGATTACCGCAGCCGCAGGAGCAACAATTAATAGAATTCCCGTTTTGCTTATGCCGGGCGATATTTTTGCCAGACGCAAAGTAGCTCCGGTTTTACAGCAACTCGAATCCTCCGTATCTCAGGATTTTTCGGTCAATGACTGTTTTAAACCCGTTTCAAAATACTGGGACCGGATCAATCGCCCGGAACAGTTGATTACATCTCTTCCTGAAGTAATGCGTGTTTTAACTTCTCCTGCCGATACCGGTGCAGTTACACTTTGTATTCCTCAGGATGTGCAGGCTGAAGCTTATGATTTCCCTGCGGAAATGTTTGAAAAACGTATTTGGCATATTGGACGTCCTCGTCCGGATGAAAATGCGTTGCTGCGCGCAGTTAAATTAATTCAGAATGCTAAAAAACCAATGATTATTGCCGGTGGTGGAGTTATTTACAGCGAAGCTGAAGAAGCCCTGAAAAAGTTGGTTCATGCTACCGGAATTCCTGTTGGTGAAACATTTGCAGGAAAAGGATCACTCCTCTATAACGACCCTCACAACCTGGGGGCAACGGGGGCAACAGGGACCGAAGGCGCCAATGCAATCAGTACCGAAGCCGATGTTGTTATTGGAATTGGCACTCGTTACAGTGATTTTACGACGGCATCAAAAACTGCTTTTCAAAATCCGAATGTCAGATTCATCAACATAAATATTACTGAATTTGATGCGCATAAACACAATGCACTTGCTTTAACCGGCGATGCAAAAGTGATTCTGGAAGAACTCGCAGAAAAATTGGGAAGTTATAAAGTTGATGATACTTATCGGAAAAAAGTAGCCGATTTCAACAAAGGCTGGGACGAAAAAGTAACCGAAGCTTATCGGGTTGAAAAATCAGATGTTCCAAGTCAGGCCGAAGTTATTGGTGCTGTAAATACATTTTCGGATGCCAATGATGTTGTTCTATGTGCCTCCGGAAGTGCTCCGGGCGATTTGCATAAACTTTGGCGCACCCGCAATTCGAAAGGCTTCCACCTGGAATATGGTAATTCGTGCATGGGTTATGAAATTTCCGGAGGACTTGGAGCTAAAATGGCTTTCCCTGATCGCGAAATTTATGTTATTCTTGGCGATGGTGGCTACCTGATGATGCCTTCTGAAATCATCACTTCCCTTCAGGAAAGATACAAACTCACCATCATTTTAATCGACAACAACGGCTTTGCCAGCATTGGCGGCCTTTCCAAATCGATTGGCAGCGAGGGGTTCGGCACAAAATACCTTTATCGCGACGATGCATCGGGAAAACTTGAGGGCGAACCACTTCCGGTTGATTTGGCCATGAATGCACAAAGTCTCGGTGCAAAAGTTTACAAAACAACCAATATCGCATCATTTAACGAAGCATTGAAAAATGCCAAAAACGAAGAACAAACCACGGTCATTTATATCGAAACTGTTCCTGAACGAAAAATGGCCGGATACGGACATGCCTGGTGGGATGTGCCAATTGCTGAAGTTTCAGAATCAGAATCGGTGCAAAAAGCTTATGAAAATTATACTGAACAGAAGAAAAAACAACGCTATTTCCTTTAAATAAAATATAGTCTCCTGAAAATGCTCTTAACTTAATCAAACTCTCTGATGCTGACAGTATTAACTTTTATTGGCTTTACTGCTTTTGTCGCCTTTTATACATGGTACAAACTTCGGAAAGACAAGATGGATTCTTCCGACGGCTATTTTTTGGGAGGCCGAAGTCTGACAGGAATTATCATTGCGGGTTCAATGTTACTGACCAACATTTCCACAGAGCATCTGATTGGAATGAATGGTTCATCCTATAAAAACGGGTTTATTGTCATCGCATGGGAAGTTACATCCGCACTTGCTCTGGTAATTGCGGCTCTGATATTTATTCCAAAATATCTTAGGATGGGCTTAACTACTATTCCTGAATATCTCGAAAAACGCTTCGACGGGATTACCAGGAGTCTGGTTGCATTGTTTCTTGTGATTTCTTTTGTTGTTACTCTTTTACCAATTGTATTATACACAGGTGCGATAAATCTTGAAAGTATTTTCAATATTTCAGAAGTTTTGGGAATTTCCAGATCGGAAGGATTGTGGGTAACTGTAGTTTGCATTGGTGCAATTGGTTCGGTATATGCCATCTTTGGTGGTCTTAAAGCAGTCGCCTATTCCGATACGATTAACGGTTTTGGTTTAATCATTGGCGGCTTGCTTGTTCCGTTTTTTGCACTTTACAGCATTGGTGCCGGAAACATACTCGACGGACTGGCAAAAGTTTACGAACATGCGCCGGAGAAATTCAATGTCATCGGAGCAAAAGATTCAGTAATGCCTTTTAGCGTTCTTTTTACGGGTTTAATTATCAATCAGCTTTATTTTTGGGGAATGAATCAAACCATTATACAGCGGGCACTTGGCGCTAAAAATCTAAAAGAGGCTCAAAAGGGTTTATTATTTACTGGTGTGTTAAAAATACTGGTACCGCTAATTATCGTGCTACCCGGAGTAATCGGATTTTATTATTTCGGAGATTCGATGTACGAAAATCAGGATTTGATTTACCCTGCACTGATAAAAAAAGTACTGCCGGTTTACCTGACGGGATTTTTCGCGGCGGTTGTAATGGGAGCCGTTCTTAGTACCTTCAACAGTGTATTGAACAGCGCTGCCACAATTTTCAGTATCGATGTATATAAACGGCTGATTAATAAAGAGGCCACTGAAAAACGGCTCGTATGGATCGGCCGGTCTCTTTCATCTGTTTTGGCAATTGCAGCCATTCTGTCCGCCCCATTGGTTGCCAAAGCTCCGGAAGGTTTATATCAGCTACTTCAGCAACTAAACGGTATATTTTTCATTCCCATTGCTTCGATAATGCTCGCAGGTTTTTTTATGGAAAAAGTATCGGCAGTCGGAGCAAAATCGGCACTTATTTTTGGGTTGATTTATTACATCGTCACCACATTCATCCTAAAAATAAACATTCATTTTATCCATAACTGGGGAATTGAATTTGTGCTGAATGTCATCATCATGTACACCGTATCCTATTTCTACCCCCGAAAGAATTTCAGCATCCGGACTGCTCCAATCAAAGTTGAGATGGTGCCCTGGAAATATGCCAGGCATCTTTCTTTTGTACTCGTTGTGATAACCATTATGATTTACATTATGCTCGGACAAAATTGAAAACAAAGTAAAATCTAAATATTTCAAACAATATGGAAGTTTTAAAGAATTATATAAACGGTCAGTGGGTTGAAAGTCAGGAAAAGGCAACGAGTAATGTTGTCAATCCTGCGAATCAGGAAGTCCTTGCAAAAGTTCCTTATGGAGAAAAAACTGCCGGTGATGTTGCAGCGGCAGTTAAAGCGGCCGGTGAGGCTTTAAAAGAATGGCGCAATGTTCCGGTCATGAAACGTGTTCAGCCCCTTTACAAATTAAAACAATTACTCGAAGAGAATATAAAGGAAATTGCACGCTTGATTACGCTTGAATGTGGAAAAAGCTTTGCAGAAGCGGTTGGAGAAATGCAGCGAGGTATTGAAAATGTTGAAACAGCATGTGCTACACCGACATTAATGCAAAGTGAATTTTCAGAAAATGTAGCACCTGGGATCGATGAATTTATGATTCGTCAACCGGTTGGTGTTTGTGCCTGCATTTCACCTTTTAATTTCCCTGGTATGATTCCGTTTTGGTTTTTACCATATGCCATTGCCTGTGGAAATAGCTTCATCTTAAAACCTTCGGAAAAAGTGCCGTTAACCATGATGAAGGTTTTCGAACTGATCGATCAGTTGGATATTCCCAAAGGTCTGATCAATCTGGTTCACGGTGGAAAACCCAGCGTCGATGCCCTGCTTGATCATCCGGACGTAAAAGCAATTAGTTTTGTTGGGTCAACCAATGTGGCCCGATATATTTATCAACGCGGAGCAGCCAATGGCAAGCGTGTTCAGGCTCAGGGTGGTGCTAAAAATCCGGTTATAATTATGCCCGATGCTGACATTGAAATGACAGCAAAAATTATAGCTGACAGTGTTTATGGTTGTGCCGGGCAACGTTGTCTGGCCGCATCAAATATTGTCACTGTAGCCGATTCTGATGGATTTATAAAAGACGCTCTGGTTGAAGCAGCAAAAATAAAAACGACAGGATTTGGACTGGATCAGGGTATTGAAATGGGCCCGCTAATTACTCCTGAAAGCAAAATTCGCGTTGAAAGCTTGATTGCAAAGGGTGTAAGCGAAGGAGCTAAACTTCTACTCGACGGACGAAATGCTAAAATCAGCGGTTACGAATCCGGGAACTTCATCAAACCAACGATTCTGGAGAATGTAGCTTTGGATGGCGAATTGATTAAAACCGAAATTTTCGGACCGGTGATGAGCCTTATTCAACTCGATACCATAGAACAGGCCATCGACTTTGTGAACAGCAATAACTACGGGAACATGGCTTGCCTGTTTACTTCCAGCGGATTGAATGCACGTACCTTCAGGAACAGAGCGCATGCCGGAAATATCGGAATCAACATTGGAGTTGCCGCACCAATGGCGCAATTCCCGTTTAGTGGCTGGGGCGACAGTTTCTTCGGTGATCTGCATGGTCAGGGACGACACGGCATCGAATTCTTTACACAAACAAAAGTGGTTATCGAACGATGGCCAAAAGAATGGACACGCAAATTCTAAAAAAAAATCAATTGGTGGCAAGTAGTGTCATGCTGAACTTGTTTCAGCATCTCTCAATTGATGAGACCCTGAAACAAGTTCAGGGTGACCATGACCAAGTATCTATTTAAATGGCTCAACTGATAAAGAAACGATAAAACAACTTAATCAATCCTGAAATGATAAAAATAGCAAACGCTCCCTGTTCCTGGGGTGTCCTCGAATTTGATCTTGAAGGTAAGGCTGCCGGTTTTGAGCAGGTGCTCAACGAAATTCACGAAACCGGTTACGAAGGCAGCGAACTGGGCGACTGGGGTTTTATGCCCAATATTCCAGCCAATTTACGGAAGGAGCTCGACCTCCGGAACCTGACTATGGTAGGTGCTTTTGTTCCGGTTTTTCTGAAAGATAAAAGCAAACATGAGGCTGGTGCTGAAGTTGCGGTGAAGACAGCAAAATTAATGGCCGATGCGGGTTTTTCTGAAGCTTTTATTGTGTTGGCCGACGACAATGGCAGTGTACCCGAACGCACACTCAACGCCGGAAGAGTAACTTCTGAAATGGGACTTTCAGCTGAAGAATGGAAATTTTTTGCTGAAGGAGCCAATTTCGTTGCAGCCGAAGTAAAAGCTAAAACCGGATTGCGTACTGTCTTTCATCATCATTGTGCCGGCTATGTGGAAACTCCGGATGAAATCGACCAGTTAATGGCTTTGACTGATCCGTCTTTAGTCGGTCTGGTTCTGGATATGGGTCATTACAAATTTGGCGGCGGCGATCCGTTGGCAGCATTGAAAAAACACCAGTCGCGGATTTGGCACATTCATTTTAAAGACTGTCATCCTGAAATTGCTTCAAAATCAAAAGCCGAAGGATGGGATTATTTTCAATCTGTTGGCAAAGGTGTTTTCTGCGAACTTGGGAAAGGAGCTGTCGATTTTTCTGCGATTGTGGCCGAACTCAACCAACAGCAGTATTCCGGATGGATTGTGGTTGAGCAGGATGTTCTTCCGGGAATGGGAAATCCAAAAGTTTGTGCCCGGCGAAACCGCAATTTTATCCAGTCTCTTGGGTTATAAAATGGCGGAATAACGGTAATCATCGAAGCGAAAAATTAATTTTAAAATACTAAAAAAAAACTATCAACATGAAAAAAATAAAAATAGCGGTTGCCGGTTTGGGCCGTATTGGTAAAATTCATTTAAAGAATTTATGCCGCAACTTTCCTGAAATTGAAGTTGTGGCAGTAATGGATGTTTTTGATGAATCAAAAGTCGTTGCTGAAGAATTTAACATACCGGTTTTTGTGAAGGATTTCGATGAATTACTGTCAGTTAATGGAGTGGAAGCCGTCGTAATTTGTTCACCTACCGACACCCATGCAGATTATGTGGTAAAAGCTGCTCAAGCCGGAAAGCAAATCTTCTGCGAAAAACCTCTTGATCTTTCTCTTGATCGGGTAAAGGAGGTTTTGAAAATTGTAGACGAATGCGGCGTAAAACTCATGCTGGGATTTAACCGAAGATTCGATCCTGAATTCAAAAAAATCAGGCAGTTGGTGGTTAATGATGCCATAGGTAATCCGCAAATTATAAAAATTACCAGTCGTGATCCGGGGCCACCACCGGTTTCATATATTAAAGTTTCTGGTGGAATGTTCCTCGATATGACCATCCATGATTTTGATATGGCACGCTACATTTCAGGAAAACAAGTGACCGAAGTGTTTGCAAAGGGCGCCGTAATGGTTGATCATGAAATTGGTGAAGCCGGGGACATTGACACAGCTGTGATCATCCTGACTTTTGAAGACAATACAATGGCTGTAATCGACAATTGCCGCAAAGCAGTTTACGGATACGATCAGCGACTTGAAGTGTTTGGCTGCAAGGGAATGGCACAGGCTGAAAATAATTTTCCAAACAACCACAAACTATATACTGAAAATGGAGTTTCGGGCGATTTGCCATTGCATTTTTTTCTGGAAAGATATGATGCGTCCTACAACCAGGAAATCAGGGAATTTATTGAAGCCTTGGTTACTGGCGGTGAAATGCCAGTGGATGGAAACGACGGACTAATGTCAATCGCAATTGGGCTGGCGGCGAAAAAATCGGTTACCGAAGGGCGTCCTGTAAAAATGGAAGAGATTTTAGGCTGAAAATGAAAAAGCTTCAATTGTTTGTCAGATAAAAAAATCGGTTCTGAATTTATTTAGTTCAAGTAGAGGGAATTGAATTAAATAAATAAAAACCATGAAATGGTCACACTTTTCATGATTAAGTACAATACCAGTTTTACTAATGTTAATTTAAAAACGTGTTAATCTATAAAAAAAATCTGTTGTAAGAGGCCGTCTCAAAAGAAAATTTGGGACGGCCTCTTATTTTTATTTATTACTTTGTTGAAGGTTTTAAAGAGCCTTTCAAACTTCAAAATATTTATCATGAAACAGATAATTCCATGGTTTCTTGCATTAATAATAACAAGCTGTGCCATTCAGAATAAAGAAAAAGTGGAGGTAATTCCTGCTCATTCGCACAACGATTACGAACAGAACAGGCCACTTTTAAATGCACTGGACTGCAATTTTAAAAGCGTTGAAGCGGATGTTTATTCGGTTGGTGATTCACTTTTTGTGGCGCATGATTACGATCAGATCAAACCGGGCCGGACGCTTCGAAACATCTATCTTGAACCACTCCGGAAACGAATTGAACAAAACAAAGGATCGGTTTACGGCAATGGCGAAGAAGTAATACTTTTCATTGACATTAAGGATGATGCAATGAAAACCTACCAGTTACTGGATAACATCCTGAAAACATACGCCAACGACCTGACGGTTTTCGAAAACGGAGAGAAAAATACAGGAAGTATCATGGTGGTTGTTTCCGGAAACCGTCCGTTTGATTTTATGAAGTCTCAGGAAATCCGCTATGCCGGATTTGACGGACGTCTGAAAAATCTGGACTCAGGAATTTCGCCGACATTGATGCCCGTTGTAAGCGACAATTGGACGAAGTATTTTTCGTGGAATGGGAATGGTGAAATATCAGCAGCAGAAAGGCTTAAGCTGAAAGAACTGGCTGCAAAGGCCAAAAGAAAAGGCTATATTCTCCGGTTTTGGGGAACGCCTAATAAAACTCCGGAACAACGGATAGCGGTTTGGAACGAGCTAAAGAATGCTGAAGTTGGCTTAATTGGAGCCGATCGTTTGACGGAATTACAGCAGTTCTTTTTGAAATAACGGTTGATTTAAGTTTTATCGAGAATTCCCGGAGTGATTTTTTGTGGGACAATCAATTCAGGTAAAGTGACATTCTTACTCTTATTTGCAGATTTTTTGTTTATTCAATTTTATGAAAAATAAAATAGCAATTGAACGGACTTTATCTCTATATTTAGGCCTCTTATAATGGATAATAAAAACACTTGGTTTTTGTTGTTTTTGACAATATACTAATTCATGGATACACGAGAAGATTTGAGTATTTTACTTGCAGAAGATAATGTAATCAATCAACGAATAGCAGCATATACATTTAGGCAGATGGGGTTAATATGCGATATTGCCTCTGACGGAGAGGAAGCTTTTAATCGGTGTCAGAAAAAAAAATATGATCTGATATTTATGGATTTACACATGCCTGTCATGGATGGTATTGAAGCCACCCAGCTGATTCGTGCGTTCGAAAAAGAATCTGGGTTGCAGCATCGTGCTATTATTGTGGCTATTACTGCAAGCGAACTATACGAAAAAAAGGAATCCTGTTTTGAAGCCGGAATGGATGAATTTATGGAAAAGCCATTCCATAAAGAAGCATTGCGTGAATTAATTTCCAGATCGTTTAAATAACATTCAGAAACGATTTAGACCAGTACTTCTGTAGGGTCCCGTGAACCTCCGGACCTTTTTTTTTATTTTATTCCAGAGCAGATAAGACATCATTAACAAAATTTTATTTAATTGAAAATTTGAATTCTCAGTTTTCATGAAAAATTGAAAAACGGAGACTGAAATATAACTATTTATAATTCAGTATGATGTGGCGAGTTGCCGTGCCTTTTATTTGTTAATGAATCTTATTATTTAGAACTTGATTAAATTCCATATCGTATTGGAATACTGATCGATCCTTAATACTTTTACAAAAACAAATTCAACTGAACCCATGAAACGAGTATATGTATTTGTCATTTTTTTGATTAGTCTGTCGATCTTGTCAAACGCACAGGAAGCCACCAGATGGCGTGGAGTAAATTCTTCAGGAGTTTATACCGTAGATAAACTTTTAACACAATGGCCTGCCGATGGCCCGCAAATACTTTGGTCGTTTGATCATTTGGGGCAGGGGTTTACTTCACCCGCATTTGCAAACAATAAAATATACATCAACGGAATGGTTGACGGACAAGCGGTATTGTTTGTGTTCGATCAGAACGGAAAAGAACTTCAGCAATTCAATTACGGAAAAGAATTTGATGCCAGTTATGCAGGAGCACGCTCAACACCGACAATTGTGGGTGAACTGGCCTATTTATTCACCGGTAACGGCAAATTAACCTGCCTCGATCTGAAATCAGGTAAATCAGTTTGGGCGAAAGATTTTGTTTCGCAATTTAATGGGACAAATATTACCTGGGGTTATACCGAGTCGATATTGGTTGACGGCGATAAATTGTTTTGTACTCCTGGTGGTAAAACAAATAATGTTATGGCGCTGAACCGTATGACCGGTGCAACAATATGGAGTTGTAGCGGATTAGGCGAATTGTCGGCTTATTGCACTCCTCTGTTAATTAAAATTCCAGCCCGTCAGTTGCTGGTAACACATACAGCTAGCCATGTTCTGGGAATCGATGCTGCAACCGGAAAATTACTCTGGAATTCAGAACATCCCAATAAGTATTCAGTTCATCCGAATACTCCGATTTATTTTAATGGTAATTTGTTTGTTTTCAGTGGTTACGGGCAAGGTGGTGAAATGCTGAAACTGAGCGCTGATGGAAGTTCCGTAACGAAAGTTTGGGATGTCAAGAGTTTCGACAGCCGCATTGGTGGAGCAGTTCTAATTGATGGATTCCTTTACGGTTCTGGAGATTCGGATCGCAGCTGGCAGTGTATTGACTGGAAAACAGGTGAGCGAAAATATTCATCAACCGAAGTTGGGAAAGGCGTTACAATTGCTGCCAACAATAAACTGATTGGTTATTCAGAAAGAGGTGAATTGTTTCTGGCTGAGGCCAATCCTTCCGCATTCAAAGTAATCAGCAAAACAAAAGTTACATTGGGATCCGAACAGCATTGGGCACATCCGGTGATCAACAACGGCATTTTATATGTCCGTCATGGAAATACACTGATTGCCTATAAAATTTCTGAATAAAAAGAAAAGGACTCAGCTTAGTCTAAGGTACAACCATTTGCATGAGATTGCCGAAATGAGCAGATTTCTATATCCGCATTTTCTGTGAAGGAGAAGGTGGTTCTAAGTCTAAAAGAATAAATAAACCAACGAAAGATATGAAACGAATAAACCTTGCAATTGCATTTTTTTTACTTGTTGTGATTGCCATTGGCCAACCAGTTCAATGGCGTGGACCACATCGTGATGGTAAATTTCCGGATACCGGATTGCTGAAGAAATGGCCGGATGCCGGTCCTGAATTGTTGCTGAAAGTTGAGGGGATTGGAAAAGGATTTTCTTCAGTTGTTGCAACAGATCAGTATATGTTTGCCTCCGGAATGATCGATACCCTCGATTACCTTTCCTGTATAACAATGGATGGTCAGATTAAATGGAAAGTTCCATATGGCCGGTCATGGGTCAGATCATTTCCGGATACACGAAGTACTCCAACCATTGAAGGCGATCGTGTTTATATTATCAGCGGAACGGGTGAATTGGTTTGCCTGAATGTGGCTGATGGCGCAATCCTCTGGAAAGTGAATGTTGACAAGGATTATAATGCCGAATGGCACATTTGGGGAGTGTCTGAGTCCCCGCTGATTGTGGATGACAAGGTTATTTGTACTCCCGGCGGAAAAACTACCTCGGTGGTTGCTTTCGATAAAATGACCGGTAAACTTGTTTGGCAAAGTGAAAGTGTGGGTGGACCACGATGTTATGTGTCTCCGACTATTTACGAATACAATCAATTCAGATATATTTTGGCTGCAACCGGAACCAATTTAATTGCTCTCGAACCTGCAACCGGCAAAGTAGTCTGGACTTTCAAATACTACGATGGAACCAAATGGGATCAGCCGGGTTTAATCTGGACGAACACACCAACATTTAAAGGCCGTGATATTTTCCTTTCGATGGGATACGATTACCGCAATGCCATGATTGAATTGAGTGAAGACGGTAAATCGGTAACAGAAAAATGGAGCAACATGACGCTCGATAATCATCACCACGGCCTTATTGAACTGGATGGTTTTATTTACGGTTCGAACTGGCAAAGTAACAGCAAGGGAAAATGGGTTTGTATGGACTGGAATACCGGTGAAGTGAAATATGAAACGGAATGGCTTACCAAAGGTGCGTTGATTTATGCCGATGGACTTTTTTACATTCTCGAAGAAAAATCAGGAACAGTGGCTCTTGTAGAGCCCAATCCTCAGGATTTCGAAGTAATCAGTTCTTTCAAATTAGAGGGAGGTTCAGGTCCTTACTGGTCACATCCGTTTATTGCAAACGGTAAATTGTATTTACGTCACGGTGAGGTTTTATTTGTGTACAATATAAAAGCGTAATTCCTTTTCGGGAAGTAGATTATGAGAATTCTGATCATTGCATTACTGAGTATTATTTATTCAGGAACTATTTTTTCACAGGATATGGTTCAATGGAGAGGTCCAAACCGTTCAGGAATATATCCCGATAAAAATCTTTTAAAAAGCTGGCCTGAAAATGGTCCGCCGCTTGTGTTGGAGCTAAAGGACATAGGAACTGGATATTCATCGCCGGTTATCTGTAAAAACAGCATTTATGTCACCGGAAGGAAAGATACCATGGATGTTGTTTCATCCTATGAAATGAATGGAACAAAAAAATGGGAAACTGCCTATGGCAGAGCCTGGAATAAATCTTTCCCTGAAACCCGTTGTACGCCTACCATTGAGAATGACCGGATTTACCTGGTAAGTGGTATGGGCGAAGTTTGCTGTGTTGATGCCGTCTCCGGGGAACGAATATGGAGCGTTGATGCACAAACCAAGTACAAGGGAGAACCACACCGATGGGGTATTGCCGAATCGGTGGCTATTTCGGATAAGGCTGTGTTTTACGTTACCGGAGGAGAAGAAACTTCGGTCATTGCATTGGATAAAGCCGATGGGAAATTGCTCTGGGAAACAAAAAGTTTGGGTGGAACCAGAGCATACGCTTCATCTTTAATCGTTGAAAAAGCAGGATTGCAAATTTTGCTGGCTCAAACGGCCAACGATTTAATTGCTGTTAATCTGGAAAATGGTGAAATTATTTGGAGTTTTAACCTGATGAAATACCATACCGGAGAAACTGGGAAAGGTGGAAATACAAATACCCCACTATTTTATAACAATGAAATTTTTATCACAAGCGGATATGATCATCCTGCAATTATGCTGAGTCTGGCTGCTGATGGACGGTCCGTTTCACTCAAATGGACCAATCCTGATTTTGACAACCACTTGGGTGGAGTTGTAAAAGTTGGTGAATATATTTATGGCTCGAACTGGAAGAATAATGCAAATGGAAATTGGATTTGTGTCGACTGGAATACCGGGAAAACGAGGTATGAAACAAAATGGTTCAACAAGGGATCTGTTATTTCTGCTGACGGGCTCTTGTATTGTTATGAGGAAAAATCAGGGAACCTGGCTTTGGTAAAACCGAATCCGGAAAAATTTGATGTGGTGAGTTCGTTTAAAATTGAAAAAGGGGAAGGACCACATTGGGCTCATCCTACGATATACGATGGAAAATTATTGGTTCGTCATGGTGAATATCTGTCAGTATATAACCTGAAGAATTAGGAGTTGTTTTCACTCTTTAGGGTGACCATAGAAGACCGTCCACGGCAGGTCTTTGAAAAAGGAAATTGGCTTCTTTGGAATGGAAGTGAATTCGCAAAATTTTAAAGAAAAACATTACGAATTTTGGATAAAAATATAAAATACGGATTGTGGGGAGTGGGCGCAGTGTTGCTTATACTTTTTTTCTGGTGGCTGATGAAAGATCCGACCAGTCAATTTACGGAGAGTATGCCCGGTGCTGATAACCGAGGAGCAGATAAAACCCAGCTGGATATAGTGAAAATAGGTGAAAACTTTCAATTGTTTGGGACTTCCGAAACCAATCTCAAAGGTACCTGGACTCGTTTTAGAGGAGCCGATTACGACAACATCGTGAAAAATTCGCAACCTCTGAAGAATAGTTGGTCGGGCAATCAGCCTGAAATCCTTTGGTCGGTCGAATTGGGCGAAGGGCATGCCGGACCTGCCATTTACGAAGGGAAAGTTTATGTGATGGATTACATTGAGGCTAGCCGCGAAGATGCTTTGCGTTGTTTTTCTCTGGAAGATGGGAAGGAACTTTGGCGGCGGTCATACGCGGTAAGCCTGAAACGTAATCATGGTATGTCCCGCACTGTACCTGCTGTTACAGCCGATTATGTGCTGACAATTGGTCCCCGTTGCCATGTAATGTGTGTCAAACGCGAATCGGGCGATTTACTATGGGGACTCGATATGGTTCAAAAATACCAGACCGAAGTGCCGCTTTGGTTTACCGGGCAATGTCCGATGATTGACAACAATAAAGCCATTCTGGCTCCAGGAGGCAGTTCCATTATGATTGCGGTTGATTGTGCTACCGGAAAAGTTCTATGGGAAACTCCTAATCCCGGTGGTATGAAAATGTCGCATTCGTCAATTATGCCATGGACTCTTAATGGTAAAAAAATGTATGTGTATAGTGCTGTTGGCGGAGTTCTGGGTGTTTCGGCCGAAGGTGACGATGAAGGTGAAATTCTTTGGCAGTCAACGGCCTGGAATCATGCTGTGGTAGCTCCGGCTCCGGTTTGTTTTCCTGATGGAAAAATATTATTAACGGCCGGATATGGCGCCGGAAGTATGATGATTCAGGTTACTCCTTCCGGAGGTGAATATAAAGTAGATGTTTTAAAGGAATATAGCCCGAAGGATGGAATGGCCTGCGAACAACAAACTCCACTGTTATGGGACGGGGTTTTATTTGGTATTCAGCCGAAGGATGCCGGGCCGCTTCGTAATCAACTGGTTTGTGTGAATCCGAATGATGTTACTAAAATAATCTGGACTTCAGGAAAAGAAGGCCGTTTTGGCCTTGGCCCATACCTGATTGCCGATCATAAAATGTTTGTGCTAAGCGACGATGGTACGCTGACTATGATTAGACCCGACAGTAAAAAGTACGTTCAGCTAGCTCAGAAGAAGCTGTTTGACGGCCAGGATGCATGGGCTCCGATGGCCATTGCCGACGGGCGTTTACTGTTGCGTGATGCGAAAACAATGTATTGTGTGAATGTTAGCCAATAAAACTATGAACAGGAAACTTGTAAATATCGTATTGATTGTTCTGGCTGTGGTTATCGTTGTCATTATTGGCAGGGATTTCATCGGGAATAAAGCTGGAAAAAATATCGAAAATGCATACGAATACAATGTGGATGAGTTCCGGAAAGTGGATTCAACAGCCATCTTGTATCGCGAAATAACTACGTTCCCGGTAAATGCTGAAGTGCCAAAAGGTATTGCAGTTTCAGGACAACAAATTATTGTGGTGACTGAAAAACTGATTCTGAAATATGATTATTCAGGAAAGGAATTGTTTCGGAAAGAACTTCCTGATACAGCTGAATGTGTCACGGTAGATCTAAATAACGAAATCTGGGTGGGTACACCTCATTCGGTTGATTTATTTGATCAGGGTGGAACTTTACTGAAACGCTGGAACTCTTTTGGCGACCGTTCAGTAATAACTTCACTGGCGGTTTCAGGAGAAAACGTTTATGTGGCCGATGCCGGAAACCGGATTGTTTATCATTGCAACACCAAGGGTCAGATTTTGGAAAAGATTGGTGAAAAAGATGAGCAAAAAGGGGTGCCCGGATTTGTAATTCCAAGTCCGTATTTCGATTTGGCATTAGACGATAACAGTTTGTTATGGGTAGTGAATCCCGGTCGCCATAGCCTCGAAAACTACAACAAAGATGGATCACTGCGCACTTCATGGGGAGTAGCCAGTTTTAAAACGGAAGGATTTACCGGATGCTGTAATCCGGCTTATATAGCCATTCTGGCTGATAATTCGTTTATAACCAGTGAAAAGGGAATGCCACGAATCAAGTTGTACGATCAGCATGGCGTATTTAAAGGAGTAGTTGCTTCTCCTGAAATGTTTGATGCGGACAGTTATCTCGCTTCGGATTTGGCAGTTGATGCTGATCAACGGGTGATAGCACTCGATTTTGAACGAAAACAAGTACGGATTTTTGAAAAGAAAGAAAATGGAAACAACTAGAAGAGATTTTTTCAGGAAAGCAGCTCAGCTTACTTTTCTTTCGGCTCTGGTTGGTGGTTCTGCATATCTGGTGGCCGGAAACAGGGTTCAGTTTCAAGGGTGTGCCGATAATCAATTCTGCAGAAGCTGTCAGAAACTGACAAGCTGTTCTCTGGATGAAGCTAAAAAATACAAGAAAAATGAGCGATAAAACAGAACCCAAAAGTGCAGAAAGGCGTCGGTTTATCCGCAGCGGGATGCAGATGGCTCTTGCGGTTTCATTGGGCGGTATTGCCGGTGTTTCGTTCCTGAAATCGACATCGAATGATATGGTGTGGCAGATCGATCCGTTTAAATGTGTACAGTGTGGACGCTGTGCCGACGAATGTGTGATGACTCCCTCGGCCGTGAAATGTGTGCATGCTTACGATTTATGCGGTTATTGCGATTTGTGCGGTGGTTATTTGAAACCCGATTCGAATGCCCGCAGTACGGCAGCTGAAAACCAGCTTTGCCCTACGGCTGCCATTAAACGCCAGTATATCGAAGATCCGTATTTCGAATATGTAATTGATGAGGATTTGTGCATTGGATGTGCCAAATGTGTGGCTGGTTGTACTTCGTTTGGAAATGGTTCACTGCATTTGCAGGTTCGTCACGATCTCTGCAAAAACTGTAACGATTGTTCCATCGCACGGGTTTGTCCCGCAGATGCTTTTCAGCGCGTTCCGGTAAATACACCATACCTAATTAAAGGCGATTGGAAAAAAGGTGGTGGTGGAAAGTTGATTGAGAAAAAGACTTGATAGTTGGCAGTCTCAGTTTTCAGAAAAAAGAACACAGGCGTTATAAATAATTTCATTTTTCACTATGCAACCAGAAAAAATTCAAACAAAAATTTATGATATACGAGGCCAGAAAGTCATGTTGGATTTTGATCTTGCTGAACTTTATGAGACTGAAACAAAATATCTAAAACGTTCAGCTCGGGCTAATATCAAAAGGTTTCCTCCTGATTTTATGTTTGAATTATCAAAACAGGAGTGGGAAACTTTGAGGTGCAATTTTAGCACCTCAAACAGCAGAGGAGGTACAAGGTATTTCCCATTTGCTTTCACGGAACAAGGAGTTGCGATGTTGAGTGGTATTCTAAATTCAGAAAAAGCGATTGAGGTAAATATTTCAATTATGCGGGCATTTGTTTTTATGAGGCAATATGCGCTGACCCATAAAGATTTGACCGAAAAATTACACGAACTCGAAAATAAGTATGACAAACAATTTAAAGACGTTTATGAAGCAATAGGCTTTCTATTACAAAAGGATAATCAGGAAACAGAACAAAAACAGCGCAAACGAATAGGTTTTAAAAGTGATGAAACGAATTAAACAATATTTTCTACTGATTTCAGTAATGCTCTACAGTACAATTCAGTCGTTTGCAGCAGATGCGATACAGCGGTTTCCGAAGCCTGAATTTGATACCGGTTACGTGCAGCCTCATACCACAGCACCTTCCCCCAGGTTTCTTTTTCTGGAATACCTGGATGTGTTTGTGCTTTTTGTGGTACTTTCGGTAGTGACCTGGTTTGTGCTGAAAAAACGTTCACGTAAAGGCGTATTCTGGACTTCGGTCTTTTCTTTACTCTATTTTGGTTTTTACCGCGAAGGTTGTATTTGTTCCATCGGTGCTATTCAGAATGTGGTGCTTGGAATCTTTGATCCTACTTATGCGATTCCACTTACTGCTTTGTTGTTTTTCCTGTTACCTCTTATTTTTTCTCTTTTCTTCGGAAGAACATTTTGTGCCGGAGCCTGTCCGTTGGGCGCCATTCAGGATTTGGTGGCCATCAGGCCAATCGAATTGCCTAAATGGATTCAGAAAGTGCTTGGTTTAATTCCGTATTTATACCTCGGTCTGGCGGTTTTATATGCAGCCACCAAATCCGAATTCATTATCTGCCGGTACGATCCGTTTGTTGGTTTCTTCCGGTTCGATGCTCCGTTTAATATGCTTATTTTGGGGATTTTGTTCCTCGCTGTTGGTGTCTTTGTGGCTCGTCCGTATTGCCGATTCTTCTGTCCTTACGGTGTATTGTTGGGCTGGATGTCGAAGTTTTCATCCAGACACATGACTATTACACCTTCAGCCTGTATTCAGTGTAAACTGTGTTCCAATTCGTGCCCTTTTGGCGCTATTGACGAGCCGGTTGCTGAAGTTGGCAAACGACGCAGCAATGTTAACCGGTTGATGACCTATTTCGTACTTCTGCCCTTATGGATAGCTATTGGTGGATTTGCTGGTTCGATGATGCATGTGCCCTTGTCGCGTTTTAATCCGACGGTTTATATGGCTGAACAAATCATCGAACATCCTGAAGTGAAAAATGATCCTAAAAATATTGATGTACGGACGTTTATGAGCTCCGGAAAAACGACTGCAGAACTGGTTTCTGAGGCCGATTCAATTCGCCATCAATTTTATATCGGCGGTTGGATACTTGGTGGTTTCATGGGGTTGGTAATTGGTACCAGCCTGATTGGCTTGTCAAAGTTCAGGAAACGGGAAGATTGGGAACCCAACCGAACCAATTGCCTGAGCTGTGCGCGGTGCATGGATTATTGCCCGGTGAAAAAAGAATAGTTTCAGGTTTCAAGTTCCATGTCGGGATTTGAGATGAGTTCTAAATAAAATTTACATTACGCTTTTCTAAGTCTCCCTTCGGGTGATATAGGGGGCTTTTAATATTCAAAAATATAATGAACTTTTCAAAAAACGATAAAATTAAACTGGCTCAGCGGGCTGCCTGGGTAGCAACCGGATTTGCAGCAATTATGGCGGTATTGCTGATTGTTAATTTTGTTCAGTCAAAGCTAAACGATCCGATTGACAACAAAACCATTCCGGCCCTGGTCAACAGGTTGAGCGAAAATCCTGGTGATGAAGCCTTAAAGTCTGAGATCCGTGCATTCGATCTGATGGCCCGGAAAGCCTATTTTACCAGTCAGTGGCAATTACGGACAGGTAGTTATCTGATGTTTTTAGGGGTTCTCATCAGCATTCTTTCAGTGCGCTACATTTTATCGGCCAAATCGAAATTAAATGAAATTGACAGCATCGAAAAGGTTAACGGATTAGATAAACTGGTTGCACAGAAATGGGTTATTTATGTTGGTTCAGGCCTCATTGTTCTTGCTCTTGTTTCCGGATTTTTATCCTATAATTCGCTGAATGAATATAAGATCAATGAAAATCTTGTTGTTCAGGAAGAAAAGCCGATTGAATCCACAACGCCCGAAATTCAGGTACAAACAGCTGCTCCGGTCGATTCAGCCGCTATTGCGGAAAGTCCTGCATCTGCAGAGAATTCGGTTGCAACTGATGTTCCGGCTGCAAATGTAGTGGAAGCCCCGGCAGTCGCTGCTCCGGTTGATGCTCCGGCAGGATTTCCAACTTCGGCTCAATTAAAAACTAATTATCCTTTCTTCCGCGGTGCTGAAGGCGATGGTGTAGCTTTTCAGAAAAATACGCCAACTGATTGGAATGGTGCATCAGGAAAAAATGTACTTTGGAAAGTAAAAGTGCCCAAACAAGGATTCAGTTCGCCGATTATCTGGGGAAATCAGCTGTTTGTGACCGGTGCAGATGCACAGTCGCGGGTAGTTTATTGCTACGATAAAAACTCCGGAAAATTACTGTGGGAGGCAACTGCTGACAAAATAGAAGGTTCGCCTTCAAAAATGCCTAAAGTGACTTCTGATACTGGCCTGGCTGCTCCAACCATGGCTACCGACGGAAATGCCGTATTTGCCATTTTTGCCACGGGCGATGTAATTGCGCTCGATCTGAGTGGTTCCCGTTTGTGGGCGCGCAATCTGGGTGTTCCGGATAATCATTACGGCCATGCTTCATCGTTGATCGTTTATAAAGATAAATTGCTGATTCAGTATGATACCAACAAGTCAGGAAAGCTGATAGCCTTGGACACTAAAACAGGGGCTACTGCGTGGGAAACCTTACGCAGCACAAAAATAGCATGGTCATCACCGGTTCTGGTCAATACCGGCAGCCGCATGGAATTGATTTTGACCACCAACCCAAATGTTAACGCTTACAATCCTGAAACCGGAAAAGAACTTTGGAGCGTTGCCTGTCTTTCCGGAGAAGTTGGCCCTTCGGCAGGATATTCAGACGGGATGGTGTTTGCAGCCAATGAATATGCCAAATTAGTCGGAATAAAGTTGGGTGCCAAACCTGAAATTGTATGGGAAGCCGATGAGTTTTTACCTGAAGTTTCGAGCCCGCTTGCAGTAAACGGATTGGTTTTTATTGCTACTACATATGGCGTTTTTGCTTGTATCGATGCTAAAACAGGTGAAGAATTATGGAATCAGGAATTCGGTGACGCGTTTTATTCTTCTCCTATTTATGCGGATGGGAAAGTATACATCACTGATATGTCGGGCAAAACACACATTGTAAAAGCAAGCAAAGATTATCAGTTAATTGGAACACCTGAATTAGGCGAAAAGGCAGTATGCTCACCTGTCTTCCAGGATAGGAAAGTGTATTTGCGCGGGATGAATCAATTGTATTGTTTGGGAAAATAAATTATTACTCTAATGGATATTTCACAAGCTAATTATCAAAATTTGATTGCCCAAATTGGAGCTCTGCTTCTGGAAGGAAGGCAGAAAGCAGCTCAAGCTGTCAATACCATTTTGGTTCAAACATACTGGGAAGTTGGTAAGTATATCGTGGAGTTTGAACAGAAAGGTGATTTTAAAGCAGAATATGGGAGCCAACTCCTTGATCGTCTTTCGAAAGACTTGTCGTTCAACTATGGAAAGGGATTTAGTCGTTCGAATATTTTTCAAATCCGCCTTTTCTATATCAAATTTCAAAAAATCCAGACACTGTCTGGACAATTGACATGGAGCCATTATGCAGAAATACTAAAATCCGAAAACGATCTGGAAATTGGATTCTATTCCAAACAATGCGAAAAAGAAAGATGGAGTGTAAGGGAACTCAGACGGCAAATGCAAAGTTCTTTATTTGAGCGGCTTGCTTTGAGTAAAGATAAAGACGGAGTTTTAAAACTTGCCAAAGAAGGGCATCTGATAGAGAAACCTGAAGACTTATTAAAAGATCCATTTGTCCTGGAATTTTTAAATATTCCGGAACACTATCAATACCTTGAAACTGAGTTGGAAGAGCAGATCATTTCTAATCTTCAGCAGTTTATCATGGAAATGGGCAAGGGATTTGCTTTTATTGGACGTCAGTACCGAATGAGTATCGGAGGAAAACATTTTTACTTAGACTTACTTTTTTACCATCGGATACTTAAATGTTTTGTATTGATAGATTTGAAAAGAGGTGAAATTGATCATCAGGATATCGGGCAAATGAACTTGTATCTCAATTATTTCAAGAAAGAGGAGGCTACAGAAGGAGATAATGAACCGGTCGGCATCATTTTAGGAAAACATAAGAACCATATTTTGGTGGAATATGCAACTGCCAGCATAACAAACAAAGTATTGCTTAGTAAATATCAACTCTATTTGCCTAAAAAAGAACAACTTCAGGAGCAGATATCGAAGCTTATAAATGCTTAATTGTGAATTAAATATATATCAGCTATGTTTAAGATTATTCAGCTGATTTAAATTTGAAAAAATACGGTGAACAACGAAACAAACATACAACAAACAGTCGACGATATCATTGCTGAAAAAGGGACGGCTGGAAAATCAGTCATCCCGATTCTTCAGGCGATTCAAAATACATATAATTATCTTCCGGAGGAAGCCTTGAAATACGTTTGTGAAAAAACGGAAATTACTCCTGAACAAATTGTCGGAGTGGCTTCTTTTTATTCGCAGTTCCGGATGCAGCCTGCGGGAGAACACATCATCAAGGTTTGCCTCGGAACGGCTTGTCACGTAAAAGGTGCCGGACAGGTTTACGATGCTTTCCGAAGACATTTTAACCTGACCGGAGACGAAGAAACTGACGTTTCACGAACCTATACCATCGAAAAAGTATCGTGTCTGGGTTGCTGTACCCTGGCTCCTGTGGTTCAGATCGATGAAATTACTTACGGTCATGTTGCTTCGGACAAGGTTGGAAATGTGTTGGCTGATTTTGAAAAACATGCCGGCATTTCAGGAGCTAAAAAAGGGTTGTTCCGAAATGTTGATGGATCCGAAATTCAGGGCGAAATTCGGATTGGATTGGGATCCTGTTGTGTAGCCTCGGGGAGCGAAGATGTAAAAAAGGCTGTGGAAGATACAATTGCGGATACAGGGATTAACATCAGCCTGAAAAATGTGGGATGCGTGGGTATGTGCCATCAGGTTCCGCTGGTTGAAGTTATTCCGCTGAATGGCAAACCGACCTTGTATGCCAAAGTGAAACCAGCAGATATAGAGGGCATTATTGCCAATCATTTTAAACCTCTGGGCACTTTCAGTATGCTGAAAAACAGCGTATATAAATTTTTCGAAAGTGTGCAGACTGATACGGTTTGGGATGGTGTAAAACAATATTCGATTGATGCACGTGAAAAAGAGGTGTCCGATTTTCTGGATCGGCAAATCCCGATTGCAACGCAATACCGTGGAATTATCAATCCGCTCGACATCGAAGAATATATTGCTCATGAAGGTTTTGCAGCCATGAAAACCTGCCTGACCGAATTGTCTTCCGAAGAAATTATCCAGACTATTAAAGATAGCGGTTTGCGAGGAAGGGGAGGAGCTGGCTTCCCAACCGGAACGAAATGGGGTTTTGTAGCCGGCAATCATTCGGATGTAAAATACCTGATTTGTAATGGCGATGAAGGCGATCCGGGTGCTTTTATGGACCGGATGTTGCTCGAATCGTATCCATACCGTGTGATTGAAGGTGCCGTCATTGCGGCAAAGGCTGTAGGAGCCACACAGGGATTTTTCTATATCCGGGCCGAATATCCGCTGGCCGTAAAACGCATCAGGCAGGCACTGATTTATTGCCGCGAAAATAATTATTTAGGCGAAAATATTCTTGGAAGTGGTTTCTCATTCGACATTACCATTTATGAAGGTGCCGGCGCTTTTGTTTGCGGCGAGGAAACTGCTTTGATGGAATCGATCGAAGGACAACGTGGTTTTCCGCGCATTCGTCCTCCTTTTCCTGCTTTAAGTGGATTGTGGAAACAGCCGACTCTGATCAACAATACCGAAACTCTGGCGCAGGTTTCGTACATCATTCGCGAAGGTTCCGGCAAGTTTGCATCCATTGGACTGGGAACCAGCAAAGGAACCAAGGTTTTTGCTTTGGCGGGGAAAATCAACCGTGGCGGTTTGATTGAAGTGCCAATGGGAATCACCGTTCGTCAGATTGTTGAGGAAATTGGCGGTGGTGTTCAGTATGGTAAAAAATTCAAGGCGGTTCAGATTGGTGGTCCATCGGGAGGTTGTGTGCCAGCTCAACTGTACGACACGCCTATTGATTACGAATCGCTTTTAAAAGTGGGCGCGATGATGGGTTCCGGAGGTTTGGTTGTTCTCGACGAAGACGATTGTATGGTCGATATTGCCCGTTTCTTTCTTTCTTTTACCCAGAATGAATCCTGCGGAAAGTGTACCTTCTGCCGCATCGGAACCAAGCGAATGCTGGAAATCCTGACTAAAATCACCACAGGAAAAGGTACTTTGAAAGATTTAGACGAACTGGAATATCTGGCAGACTGGACTAAAAAGGGAAGTCTGTGCGGTTTGGGAAAATCGGCTCCAAACCCGGTTTTATCTACCCTGAAGTATTTCCGAGACGAATATATTGCTCACATCAATGGTAAATGTCCGTCAGGCAAATGCCAGAGTCTGATCAAATATCAGATAAACGATTTGTGTATTGGCTGTACAAAATGTGCGCAGAAATGTCCAACCAACGCGATATTGTTTAAGCCGCACGAAAAACATGAAGTTATCGCCGACCTCTGCATTAAATGCGACGCCTGCCGGGTAGTTTGCCCTGTTGATGCGGTGGAGATAGTCTGAGTTACGGGTTACGAGTTGTCGGTCGCTATGGTAGTATTTTTAATGGACTAATAAATATAAAATTTAGGAAATATCATTTTAAGATGAATAACTTTTTTTGTCTAAAACTCGTAACTCGAAACTTGTAACACGCAACAATTTTTAACAACCCAAAAGATTTTCACAATGAACAGTTATAAAGAACTTGATGTATACAAACTGGCGTACCGATTGGCGATTGAGGTTCATAAAATGACCATGACACTGCCAAAATATGAGTTGTATGAACAAGGAAGTCAGGTTAGAAGATCATCAAAAAGTATAAAGGATAATATTGCTGAAGGCTTTGGTAGAAGAAGGTATAAAGATGAATTTGTTAGGTTTTTAATTTTCGCACATTCTTCCTGTGATGAGGCTATTTCACAACTGACGATGATTAATGAATTGCATTTCGAAAATAACAAACTAAATAGTTTACTTGAAGAATATGAAGTTTTAGGAGCGAAAATCAATAAGTTTATCCAGTATGTCGAAGCAAACTGGAAATCATCTCGCAACCCATAACCCGTAACCCGGATCTTGTATCCCGCAACAAATTAAAGATGGTAAAACTCACTATAGACAATCGAACCGTTGAGGTTCAGCCCGGAACAACTGTTTGGCAGGCAGCCAAATCTGTTGGTATCGAAATTCCGACCATGTGCTACCTGGAAGGAACAGAACATTTCACATCGTGCATGATTTGCCTGGTCAAAGACGCCAAAACCAGTCGGCTGTTCGCTTCCTGTTCAACTCCTGTTTTCGAAGGTCAAACTATCATTACCAACGATGAGGAAACCACCGAATCACGGAAAACTGCGCTCGAATTGCTGTTGAGCGAACATGTTGGCGATTGCGAAGCACCCTGCCAGCTGGTTTGTCCGGCGCACATGAATATTCCATTGATGAACCGGCTGATTGCCAAAGGCGATTTTGCCAAAGCGCTGGAAGTAGTGAAGCGCGACATTGCCTTGCCTTCTATTCTCGGGAGAATTTGTCCGGCTCCTTGTGAGGCTGGTTGCCGCCGCAAACAAGTCGACGAAGCGGTTTCGATTTGTTTACTGAAACGGTTTGCAGGCGATGAAGATCTGGAAAGTGAAAACCCATATCTTCCGCAGATTGCGTCATCTTCAGGAAAAAAGGTAGCTGTTATTGGCGCTGGTCCGGCCGGATTGTCGGCTGCCTATTATTTGCAAATCAAAGGTCATCAGACTGTAATATTTGATCAGAATGACAAGGCTGGCGGAGAGTTGCTTCAGATTGACAACGAATTGTTGCCATCCGAAGTCGTTGAGCAGGAAGTCGCACAAATACTTGCTACTGGGGTACAAGTTCGCCTGAATGAAACGATCGATGCAAATCATTTTGCCGAATTGCATAATGAATATGATGCAGTTGTTGTGGCAAGTGGAACTATTACCGAAGGAAGTTCTGTATTTGGACTAAAGACTACAAAAACTGGAATTCTGGCTGATAAATCGAGCTACCTGACTTCCAATACTAAAGTTTTTGCTGTTGGAAATTCGCTTCGTGCTTCCAAACTGGCTGTGCGATCAGTCGGACAAGGAAAAGAAGTAGCAACGATTATCGATAATTATCTGAAAACTGATGAAGTTTCAGGATATCCGGAGCGATTCAATTCCAAATTTGGCCGCCTGGCTGAAGCCGAGTACATTCATTATTTAAAGGATTCAGAAACTGCCCTAAGGCAAAAAGCTGATCATTCAGGATTTACGAAAGAAGCAGCAATCCGCGAAGCCAAACGCTGCATGCATTGCGATTGCCGGAATCCGGAATCGTGTGTTTTACGTGAGTTGTCAGATCGTTACCAAAGTTCGCAAAAAAGATTTCAGGGTGAAGACCGAAAACCCGTGGAGAAATTTGTGCATCGGGAAGGGATTGTTTACGAGGCCAATAAATGCATTAAATGCGGCATTTGCGTGAGGCTGACCAAGCAACATCAGGAAGAATTTGGCTTTACTTTTATTGGACGTGGGTTTGATGTAAAAGTAGGTGTTCCGTTTAACGAGAGCATTCAGAAAGGATTGGAAAAAACGGCGGAAATTGTAGCAAAAGCTTGTCCAACGGGGGCCTTGGCCATGTTTGGGGAAGAGGAACGGGTATAAGATTCTCAATTTTCAAATAGATATTCTTAAGTTGAATTGATCAGTTTGTTTTATAAAATAGGGCTCTGTTTCAGCAAATACTTGAGGCATATTATAATTTAGTAAATCATATTTATATAAAATTTCTATTAAGGATAGAAGAAAACGTATAAAAGTTTCTTTTTCTAATGTTTGATTTTGGTTCGTGTAAAGAACTGAATACGATCGTTCCTGTTTTTTCAAACTCATCAATATTTTTATAGCTTTGAAACTAAGGCAAAACAGTTGTATAATATGAGATTTTCAAGAAATATAATTTTTCTATTGTGCTATTTTATAGCTTTTTCGGTCTCTGCCCAATCTTCCTGGACTATTTTCCGTGGAAATCAACAGCTTTCCGGAGCGACAACGGCAGCCATTCCGGAGAAACCGAAGCTGTTGTCCTCGTTTCAAACGGGCGACGACATTAAAGCATCGCCCGTAGTTGATGGGCAAACCATATTTTGTGGATCAACAGATGGAAGCATGTATGCGGTTGGTTTCGATGGAAAACTGAAATGGAAATTCGACTCCGGAAATGCAATAGAAGCACCTGCTTTGGTTATGGACGGATCAGTAGTATTTGGCTCGCTGGATGGCTTATTTTTCAGGCTGGATGAAAAAACGGGTAAGCAAATCTGGAAATACAAAACTGACAATCAAATCATGGGTTCGGCCAACTGGCTGAAAGTTGGCAATCAAATCCGACTGGTAGTTGGCAGTTACGATTATAACCTGCATTGTGTCGGTTTCGCCAAAGGCGATAGCATCTGGCAATACGAATCGGATAACTATATCAACGGAGCTCCGGGTATTTACGGAAAATATGCCGTATTTGGTGGTTGCGACGGATTTGTACATCTGGTGAACATCGAAACCGGAAAGGTGTTTAAAAAAATAAAGCTCGATACCTATGTCGCTTCATCACCGGTAATTGACGGCAAACATGCTTATGTTGGTGATTATGAAGGACGGTTTTTTTGCATCGATCTGGAAGCAGGCAAAGTGGCATGGACCTATAATGATCCGGAGAAAAACCTTCCGTTTATTGCTTCTCCGGCATTAAGCGGAAATTTGATCGTGATTGGAAATCAGGATCGCTTTATTTATTGTCTGAATAAGAATTCAGGCAAAGTAGTTTGGAAGGTAAAGACAAGCAGCCGGGTAGAGTCATCTTCTGTCATCGCCTCCGGAAAAGTGATTACCGGAACCATGGACGGAATGTTGTACATTCATGATCTGAAAACCGGACAAGAACTTTGGAAATATGAGTTGGGAAGTGCGATTTTAGGAAATCCGGCAGTCGTTTCAGGTAAAATTATAGTTGGGGCTGGTGACGGAAGAATTTATGTGTTTGGATAGGAAGCCCCTCCCAAACCCTCCCCGAAGGGAGGGCTTAAAGAATGCTATTTATGAAAGTTTCACATATTAGTTTCACGAGTTTTCTTTCTCTCCCCCTCGGGGGAGCCGGAGGGGGCTGTATTTCTTTTCTATGAAAATTGCACACATTATTCCAGGCTCGGGAGGTAGTTTCTACTGCGGAAACTGCATGCGCGACAGTAAATACATTCGTGCGCTGAAAGATTTAGGACATCAGGTAATTAAAGTGCCACTATATCTTCCCCTTTTTGAAGATGCGCACGATCTGGATGAAGTACCTGTTTTTTATGGTGCGGTGAATCTTTACCTCAAGCAGCAATTCCCGATATTCAGGCATATGCCAATGTTCATCGAACACGCACTCGATTCAAAAAGTGTGCTGGAAATGGCCGCACGAAAGGCCGGTTCAACACGGGCGAAAGGGCTGGAAGAAATGACCATTTCGATGTTGCTGGGCGAAGATGGAGGCCAAAAGGAAGAGCTGGAACGGCTGGTTGACTGGCTGGCTGATGAAGCAAAACCTGATGTGGTGCACTTGTCAAATGCTTTGCTGCTTGGACTGGCTCACCGGATTAAAGAGCGTATGAATATTCCGGTAATTTGCTCGCTTCAGGACGAAGATGTTTGGGTGGATGCTATGGACGATCATTACCGGCAGAAAGTTTGGGATATCATGAGCGAGCGGGGAAAAGATGTCGACGTTTTTATTCCGGTTAGTCATTTCTTCTCGGCTGAAATTCACAAACGAATGCTTATTCCGGAAACCAAAATGGTTCCGGTTCATATAGGCGTTGACACCGCTGATTATTCGCCCAAAAACATCCTGGATAAAGAACCGGTTATTGGCTATCTCTCGCGAATGTGTGAAGAAAATGGGTTAGCGGTTCTGGTTGATGCGTTTATTTTGCTCCGGAAAAATCCGGAATATTCGGCCGTGAAACTGAAAATTACCGGCGGAAAAACCGGCGACGATATCCATTTTATCAGGGAACAAAAACATAAAATCTCAAAAGCTGGTTTGGAGGTTTCGGTGTTTTGGGTTGAAGAATTTGAAGGCGAAGAACGACAGAATTTCTTTGATTCGGTTCGCCTGATTTCGGTTCCTGTTCTCAATGGCGAAGCTTTTGGTTTGTATATGCTCGAAGCGATGGCTTCCGGAATCCCAATGGTGCAACCTGCATTGGGTGCATTTCAGGAAGTGATTGAAACGAGTGGAGGTGGAGTGGTTTATGCTGAAAATAAACCGGAACAGTTGGCTGAAGCTTTAGCATCGCTCATTTTGAACGACGAAAAACTTCAGGAGTTAAGTATAGCCGGAATTGATGGTGTGAAGGCTCATTTCGACATTCATGCCCAGGCCAAAAAAATGGTGAAGGTGTATGAAAGTGCTTTTAAGTCATCCTGAACTTGTTTCATGATCTCAAATCAGATTCGACAGACCCCGAAATAAATTCGGGGTGACGATAAATAAATAATAGTATGCTTTTAAAACTCGAAAAAATATCCAAATCTTTTTCTGAAGATCGTACGATTCTCGATCAACTCAATCTGGAAGTAAATGCCGGTGAGCGTATTGCCATTGTCGGTCCATCGGGCTCCGGGAAAACCACATTGCTGAATCTGATCGGAACTCTGGATCGTCCGGATTCCGGGAAAATGGTTTTTGAAAATCAGGATTTATCCGGATACAACGATCAGCAACTGGCGCAGTTCAGGAACGAGAAAATCGGCTTTGTTTTCCAGATGCACCATTTGCTGCCTCAATTAACGCTGCTCGAAAATATATTGCTTCCAACGCTGACAGACAAAAAATTGCAGGGAAAAGATACGTTGGAACGTGCACAGAAATTAATTGCACGAATGGGACTTTCGAAAGTTGCCCATCAAAAGCCTTCGGAACTTTCGGGTGGCGAATGTCAGCGAACGGCAGTTGCGCGTGCCTTGATCAATCGTCCCGGATTGATTTTGGCTGACGAACCAACCGGTGCGCTCGATCAGAAATCTTCAGGAATAATGGCTGATTTGCTGGTTGAACTGAACAAGGAAGAAGGTGTCACGCTAATTGTGGTGACCCACTCGATGAATCTAGCCCAAAAAATGGACCGGATTTATCAATTGGAAAATGGGAAACTTGAATAAGTTCAAAGTTCCAAGTTCCAGGTTTCAAGTTTAGGTCGATTTCCTTTGCCGTCTGCTTTAGCTGACGGACATAAAGCAATCAATAAAATCAATTTATGCCAAAATACGTTGCGATATTTCGTGGAATTAATGTTGGAACTGGCAGGAAAGTTCCGATGGTTGACCTGAAAGTTTTGTGTGCCAAGCTGGGTTTAGTAAACGTACAATCCTACATTCAAAGCGGAAATATCATCTTTGAGCTGGCAAAACCTGAAGCAATCGTAGCTTTGGAGGAAAGTCTGCATCTGGCTATTTCTGAAACTTTTGGTTTCGACATTCCGGTGATTCTTAGAACTTCTGAAGAAATGGAGAAGTCCAGTTCAACTAATCCATTTCTGAAGGAAAAGGATGTTGATATCGAAAAGTTGCATCTTACTTTTCTGAGGGAAGTCCCAGCGCCAGAGTTGATTGAAAAAATAAAAGCATTTCAATTTTTACCGGATCGTTACGAGATTATTGGGAACGATGTTTTTGTGTATTGTCCGAATGGTTATGGCCGAACAAAAATTACCAACGATTTTTTTGAAAAGAAACTCAAAGTTCAGGCAACAACACGCAACTGGAAAACAGTTATGAAGTTACTTGAACTATCAAACTTGAATGAATAAAATATAAACACGAAGACACAAAGTAAAGTCATCCTGAACTTCCTGCCCGCTCGCCTGGCAGGCGGGGTTTCAGGATCTGTCACAATGAAGGACAGACCCCGAAATAAATTCGGGGTGACGAGTGAATTAGAAAATGAAAATATTAGATATGTCCTTATCCAAACTTATACTCAAATCCATCTGGTTTTACCGGAAACTCAATCTGACCATTGTTCTTGGAATTGCCCTGAGCACAGCCATTCTGGTTGGTGCACTGATTATTGGCGATTCGGTGAAATACAGTTTGCAGCAAATTACGGTCCAGCGCCTGGGAAATACTTCGCAGGTAATTACAGCTGGCGAGCGCTTGTTCAGGACGGAACTTGCCACCGAATTAGCTGAAAAAACCGGTGTTAAAACTGCTGCTTTGCTTCGTGTCAATGGGTTTGGCGTGATTAAAGGAGGCGAATTGCGGGTAAATCAGCTGGCCGTTTGGGGCGTTGATGCGACGATGGGTAATTTTTGTGATTATCCCGAGTCGTTTTTCCTGAAAAACAACGAAGTGGCCATCAACGAAAATTTGGCCTCACTTTCCGGATTAAAAGCAGGCGACGAGTTTTTGCTGCGGGTCGATAAACTGAATACCTTTCCGGCCAATACGCCATTTGTTTCTGAAGAGGAATCAACGGTTTCGTTTCGGGTAACAGTTGCACGTATTTTAAAAGCTGATGAACTCGGAAATTTCAATCTCCGGAATATACAATCTTCGCCCCGCAATGTTTTCCTGAATCTGGGATGGCTCAATGAACAAATGGGACTTCAGCAAAAAGCCAATGTGTTGCTGGTTGCCGATGGCGTTTCGGATACCGATTTGATTCAGAATCTGCAAAAATGCTGGACCTTGGATGATGTGAATCTGCAGGTTCGGGAAAATCAGGATTTGAATTACACCGAATTAATTTCGGATCGTGTTTTTGTTGAAACGGTGGTGGAACAATTTTGCACCAAAAACATTGCAGGCTCGCAGGCTGTCTTCAGCTATTTCGTCAATGATTTTGCTATCGACGGCAGATTCACTCCTTATTCGTTTGTTTCGTCAGATCCCAATCTCTCCGGAAATGAAATGACCGTGAGCAAATGGCTGGCCGATGATTTGAAAGTCAAGGCGAAGGATACCGTCCGGCTTTCGTATTTTGAGGTTGGCCCGCTACGGAAACTGGTTTTGAAGGACACTATATTTGTGGTTAAAGAAACTTATCCGTTGACCGGCGAAAAGGCCGATCAGAACCTAATGCCGGTGATTCCCGGACTTTCGGATGCCGGAAATTGCCGTGACTGGAAAACAGGCGTGCCGGTTGATCTGAAAAAAATACGTCCCCAGGACGAAGCTTACTGGAAGGAATATAAAGGAACTCCAAAAGCATTTGTGTCGCTCGAAACAGCGCAAAAACTTTGGGGAAATCGTTTTGGTCATTCAACAGCAATTCGGGTTGACGGCTTGAAAAAGACAGAACTGGAGAAGGAATTACTGGCTGGATTGCAACCATCGCAAATGGGCTTTGAAGTCACCAACGCGAAATCTGACGGACTTTCGGCTGCCAGCAGCGGAACCGATTTTGGAGGACTGTTTATCGGGCTTAGCTTTTTTGTGCTGTTTGCCGCGGTGCTTTTGGCTTTTCTGCTTTTCAAAATGTACCTCGGATTCCGGAAAACTGAAATCGGAACTTTAACTGCACTTGGTTTTTCATTTCGTACCGTTCGCAAAATCTTTGTTGCCGAAGCTTCCGTGTTTGTTTTTGCCGGAATCGTACTCGGGATTCCGTTCAGTATATTCTACAATCAATTGATTTTAAAAGCAATTAATTCCATTTGGGTCGATATTGTTCGCACTTCCATTGTCAATATTTCCATTCGTCCGGAATCGATTATTATGGGAAGTTTGATCATCGCAGTGCTTTCCATTGGTATTATTTTCTGGATTTTAAGTCGTTTCCTGAAAAATGAAGTGATTGTTTTGCAGCGGAAAGCCACTTCAGGAAAAGCGAAAAGTGGTAGGCTGACTTTGTGGATTGGCCTTGGTTTACTCGTTGTTTCAATCGCTGTTTTGCTGATGAGCGGTTTCCAGAGTGGCGAAATTAATCCGGAAATGTTCTTTATCAGCGGTTTTGGATTGTTGCCCGCACTCATTTTGCTGTTCAGTTACCTGCTCCGGAAAATAGCCGATTACGAAAGTTTATCCGCTTTTTCGATGCGGTCGTTGCTTCTGAAACGTTTGTCGGGCGAGCGAAAACGTACGGTGATGATCGTGAGTTTTCTGTCGGTGGGCGTTTTTATGGTGGTCTCCACCGGTTTGAACCGCAAAGATATGACTTCGCATGCCGAATTGCCTTCGTCGGGAACGGGCGGCTATGACTATTTTGTTGAAACAACCATGCCGGTGCTTTTTGATGTAAACAGCAAGCAGGGTAGGGAAGACCTGAATATTCCGGAAGATGCGCAGGTGGTGCAGTTTCAATCGCAGCCGGGCGACGATGCTAGTTGTCTGAACCTGAACCGGATTTCGCGGCCACGAATTATTGCCTGCAATCCGGCAGCTTTCAATGAGCGATCGGCTTTTACATTTGTGACTAAAACCGACGATTTGGATACCGCACATCCGTGGTTGTCGCTAAATAAAACTTTGGCTGATGGCGTGATTCCTGCGTTTGCCGATCAAACGGTTATTCAGTGGGGATTAATTAAAAGTATTGGGGATACATTAATTTATAAAACCGAAGATGGACACGATTTAAAACTGAAACTGATTGGTGGATTGGCTAATTCTATTTTCCAGGGAAATGTGATTATTGCCGACAGTCATTTTATTCAGGCTTTTCCGTCGGTAAGCGGTTCCGGTATTTTCCTGATTGACGATCCGAAAGGCTCGGTTAATGTGAAAGATTTGCAGAATGGAATGCGAAATTACGGACCTGAAATCAGCAAAACAACCGATCGTCTGCTTAATTTTTACACCATCGAAAATACTTACCTGAATATTTTTCTGATGTTGGGTGCACTTGGACTTTTAATCGGCACACTTGGATTGGGAATCCTGATTTTCAGGATCACTTTTGAGCAGATTCCTGAATTTGCTTTGTTGTTGTCGTTGGGTTATCCCAAATCTACGATCTTTAGCATGGTGATGCGTGAAAAGCTTTTTGTGATGGTTGTTTCGGTGGTAATAGGCATTATTCCGGCGGTTTTAAGCGCCTTGCCTTCGCTCATGTCATCACTCTATTCCAATTTGTGGGTTTGGCTGCCGGCAATTTCGGTTTTGGTTATTTTAAGTGGTACACTGTTTAGTTTTGTGGCAATCCGAATGGCTTTCAGGCAGAATTTGGTACAGGCACTGAGGAATGATTAAAGATGTTATTTTTTAAACAGGAAGACGAGTTCTGTTATAATTGTTTATGTTTTCATCCAATTTTTTGTTTCTTAAATGAATGAATTTATTTCCCATCTTATAATTTTTAGCTTTTCGATTTTCTCTAATAAAGGATAATTCTAACCCTATTTTTAAATCAGTTGAAAATGAATGTAATAAAGTAGAATTCTTCACATCTGGGATTTCTTCTTGTTTATATTCTTTAACTATTGAAATTCCTGCCTTTTGAAATTTCTTGGATTCTTGATTTAATCTTTTGATGTATTCAATTTCTGTTTCATCATTGAAGTATATTTTGTCCTCACAATTAAGAAACTGAAGCAAATTAATTAAATCGATTTCCTTTTGTTTAGTAATTATAACGCGATTACTAAACCATTTCCCTATGTTGTAGGTTTTACTATCATAAAAGAGTAGACACTTTTTTGAATCAATTGGGAGAAAATATTGAATTCCTTTTAACCCAATTCCTGTTATTCCGCCAAAATGTTTCCTTCTCTCAAGGAATTGATTGTATTTTAAAACTGGATTATCAGATGTTATAAAATTTTGATTTGTCTTATTAATAATCAATTTTATTTTTAAGTCAAATGTTTGATGAATTATTTTTGAAATTATTCCAATAGCAAAAGTGGCAGGTCTATCAATCCCAATTTTGTGTTCATCAAAAATACCTTTAAATCGGGGATCATCTTTATATATCTGTTGATACATATTATTGATAGTTGATTGAACTTCATCTGCATGAGATTTGGTTCGTGTTAGCTGATAAAATGTAAATGCAAGGAGATTAATACGATCTATTGATGAGGAAGGAAGCGAAAGAGAATTGTCAATTTTAGAAATGCTTTTTGCAGCTTCATTTTCAATTTTACCGAGCAAATTTTCAATTGAGTCGTCGTTGTCGTAAAAATGTTTAATAGATGCTTGATTCTTTATTGAAGCAGTTGGAATATGTTTTTGGCTTGAACAGTTAAATAATTCAAGATAAGGAGATTTCATTGTTTTTGAGAACCGGCGTAAATAGAACTGAGGTACAAAATGTTGATTCTTTTTATTTGACATTGGACTGCTATCTTTAAGGTCAACAAAATGAATTTAATTTTTTATAGATTAATTTTCAAATATAAACAAATTCTATGGTCAGTGCATTTGAAATCTCCTAAAGATTTGCGGGATGGGCAAAACCTGTTGGAATAAATTTCATCCACATATCTAAACCTTATTTTCTATTCAGAATAGGATAAATGAACTCAAATAGACTTGTATTTTGGTTTTATCCGGATTTTTGAGCTAAATATATTTCAATTCGTGTCAAAACATTTATTTTACACGAATTGAAACTTCGTAAGCGGCAAAAAAAAGAATTTGAACGTTCCAGGAAATTTCTTCGAACGTAAAATCCAGTCTAAGCAGTGAATTGAATTTTCAATTCCGGTATAAAATCTGATTTTATGCCATTATAATTTTCTTCGGATGTAAAATCCGAATTTTTACCTGAATTGAAACTTGCTCGGGCAAAAATGACAAAGTAATTAAATCCGATTTTTAGTTGTATCCCGGATCACAGATCCGCAATTAAGAGATGCCGATTGCAAATCCGCACCAGCAACGCCCACCCTAAACATCCAACGATCCACCTCCAATATGCGAGCTTCCATCTCAAAGGTGCAAGCTTGCGGTTCGGAAGTGGGGAGGGGTACTTCCAAATCGCAAATTTCCGTCTAAAAGGTGGAATGTTCCGTCTAAAACATGGAAATTTCCGTCTCCATGGTCCGACGTTTTGTATCAGAAGTGGGGCGGAGTACTTCAAAGGTGGAATGATGCATGTTTGAAGTGGGGAGGGGTACTTCTGAAGTACCCCCTCGGACTCAATCAAAATAACAGATAGCTTTTAAACAGTGGAGCGTCCTAGACAACAAACGATGTTTAGTCAGTTGTTTCCTTCGGTGTTGAGATGAATTTAAAATTAGAAACAAATTCCCGGTTGTATAATCTGGCGTTTTTCTCCAGTAAGCGAAATCCAATGGATGATAAGTCGTAAATAGCCATAAAATACTTGACCATAAGTTCTTTTGCCTTTAAATGAACGACTTCCCCGAAAGTATTATCCTCTTCTTTTTGAGGAAATTTCTTAGCAATTCGATTCATGGAGACTAATTCTTCCTCCAATCGGTACAACGGATAATTACGATCTTTATCGATGACCGATTCTGTCGCATTTAAAATTGCAATGGAATAGGCATGCAGCAGATTGTCAATTTCGTCGCTCTGCACGATATCCGGATAGAACTCATGAATGATAGTATAGATTAATTCTGAAAATTCTTTTTTGAAGATGCTGTAAAAAGTATCTGCTTTTTTTATTTCTCCCAAAATGAAATTCAGATTTCCTTCATTGTCAAATGATTCCATGGCAGAGATTTTAATGGGTTTCCTGAATTAATATAACAGTTAAGCTGCAAAAAAGATTAAGCTCAGGACTTGAAAATCACCGGAGATCGTTTGAGTTCCTAATCTCTTGTGGCGAAACGATTTTGTTCCTAACGGAACAATTAAATAAAATTTAAACAGTCTATTAGTTTTTTTACTGAAATTTCAAGTTCACTAATTTCTTCAGCGTTCCGCAGGTTTCAATTGAAACTTCGGTACTCATGACTTGGGTAACAGGAGCTGTGCAAAAAAAAGTCAGGGCTTCACCTGGAGTGAAACCCTGACCGAATTATTCGTCAAAATAGTTTACCATACTAAATCGGAGTTCAATAAACTCTCCGAATTCAGGTTATTCTTTTCGATGTCTTTGAAGTGTTTATAGGTTCCAACTTTCAGTTCGTAGGTTGCAGGTTCGTCACAAACAATCATTCCACGCGGGTGTAGTTGTAATGCGCTAATGGTCCACATGTGGTTTACGCCTTCTTCAACGGCATGCTGCAGAGCGCGGGCTTTATTGTAGCCATTCACAATAATTAAAACCTCTTTGGCATCCATAACGGTTCCAATTCCAACGGTAAGCGAAGAGTTAGGTACTTTGTTTACGTCATTATCGAAGAAGCGTGAGTTGGCCACTTTGGTGTCGTAATTCAGTTCCTTGTCCCGGGTACGCGACGCCAAAGATGATCCAGGCTCGTTGAAAGCCAGGTGCCCGTCGGGACCAATTCCGCCTAAAAACAGATCGATACCGCCAACAGCCTTGATTTTATCTTCGTAAGCCTGACATTCCGCTTTGATATCCGGAGCATTTCCGTTCAGAATATTTGCATTTTCAGGAAGAATATCAATGTGGCTGAATAAATTCGTCCACATAAACGTGTGGTAACTTTTTGGATGTTCACTGGAGATACCAACATATTCATCCATGTTGAAGGTTACTACATTACGAAACGATACTACCCCGGCCTTATAAAGCTTAATCAGTTCTTTGTAGGTTCCGAGGGGTGACGAGCCTGTTGGTAATCCCATTACAAATGGGTTTTCTTTGGTAGGCGAGGCCAGATTAATCTTTCTGGCAATATAACTGGCAACCCATTCGGAAGTTAATTCGTGATTTTCCTGAATAATTAGTCTCATAATTAGTTTTGATGTGTTTTTTCAATCGTTGTCAAAAGTTCATTTATTTTTTCGCTTAAAATGGTTTTTCGCTGGATGTGGTTAATAATCTCCTTTACAAAGTCGTTGCTTTCAAAACTACCCCTGACTTTTTCGAAATCGAGCTTTTGGGTTGTTTTGTTTCCATCCATTCCAAATCCGGTCATCGAATCTAATCTGAATTCTTTTTTTGCATCTTCATAAAGCATCTCGTCCAATCCGATTACGCTTTTTTTCCACTTCCCGATTAGATCGATCAGATCGCTAATCTTCAGATCTTCAATTTTTTTGCCTGTTTTTTTGACCAACAATTCAGAAGCCCAGATCCACTCGTATTCATAATAGTTGGAATGAAGGTTTTTAAATTCCTGTTCTATTTCGGTCAAGTCTGAGATTTCCTTTTTTTCGATGCTTTTAATCAGTTTAAGGATCTCCGTTTTGGGTGCAATCAGGCCAGACAGATCGCTCCATTCGCCCTTTCCAATATGATGCCGGGGCTTTAGGCATTCGAGAAGTTCTTCCAATGTTTGAATGTTGCATTTTCCAATCCTGGAAATGACAGAGTTACCAAGGAATTTGTAAATAGCCTTTTCATATAAATCGATTCCTTTCTCCAGGGCGCTCCTGTTCATCAGAGTATTCCGGTAGGCAAAAACTTCCGTAGTTTCTCCTGAAATTTCTTTCAGACTACTCAAAATGTCAAGTCCTTTCTGCATCTTTTGGATTGTAAACGGGCTGAGCAGGTTGAAATTGATACAGTCCAGTTTCTCCGGATCATTACGACGGTCGCGGCGGGGCCATTTCAGCACGTCGCGGATGGTCCCAACACTTCGAAGATTGATTCCGGGGGCAATCCAGCTGTCATCCTTGTTTTCAATCAGGTATGAAAAAGGCAGATTAGAAGTATCGGTATTTTTATAGTGGCGACCCATTACCAGGGTGAACGCTCCAATTTTTGCCGGCCATAAAATGTAGGAGTCTGAGGTCGTTTTTGAGCCACGCTCCACAATTCCGTGGTGAATCGGACCCAATTTGTACATGTGGTTACTTTGGTTCGAGCCGCTGCCCGCATTACAGAATGAGAACATTCCGGCAATCAGCAAGGTCGATTTGTGGTGGGTTACCGTGTACGGACCTCCGAAGATGGAACATGCCTCGCCATGAAATCCCTGACAATTGGCGAAAAAGAGTGAGTTCTCGGCCGAATATTGTTTGCCAAGGATACAGCCCTGTCCGATGAAACAATTCGTAATAATAGTGCCGTCTGATATCTCAGATCCTGAAGAAACAATAAAGTTTTCGGCTAAGATTCCAGCACCCAGTTTTACCGGGGCAAATTCATTGCTGTTTACCGATCCGTTTTCGAGTCGGGTTGCACCAAAAATCTGGCTGTATGGTCCAAATCTAACATTTTTGATTCTCTTGCAGTTGCGAATTACCGTATATTCTCCGATGGTTCCCCGGTTACTTTTAACCGATTCGGCATAAGCTATGATTTTAGATTCCAACTCTGCAATCAGGCAATGCCGGTGTTTGTACCAGGCCAGGAAATAAGCCAGATGAGCCGATAATTTATCGTAAATCATCACTCCACGTCCGCCTGTTTCATCGAGTGTGGAAACTTTAATTCCGTTGCCAAAGCTGGTTTCTTTTTCGGTCAAACACAATTCTACATTTTCCAAAATAACATGGTCATGAATGTCGTAATTGGCAATGTAGTTGCAAATATGATGAATATAAACGTGGTTACCTATCGTGCAGTTATGTATACTGGCATTGTAAATGCCGCAATTCCTCATCATTCCTCCGCTAAATTCAACAGTTCCGGAGTTATCACCAATCCTGATATTCCCGGAGAATTGTACATCCCTGATGTTTTCAGGAATAAATATGGAGCTGACAAAAATCTGATTCCAATCGGTACACGTACAACCTTGTTGTTTAAGGATTTCCTCTTCCGTCTTAGAAAGTGGCCTGTATTCCTGATTTTTTTTCAAATTAATTATTTTTAAAAAGTGATTCGGGCAAGATAGTCGAAATGCTGCCCTTTAAATACTTTATCCAGTTTTAATTGATTTTTTTCGATGGCATTTTCCAGATTATTCAAATCGGCATATAACCAGGAAAATGGCTGGCTAATCCAGTTTTGGTATTCAGTTTGAAAGGTTAGTTCTCCGTAGTATTTGTCGGCAGAAATGTCAATCAAGGCTGAACCATCTTCCTGTTCAAACAAATAAATCAGATCCGATGAATCCATCAGAATCTGACCTCCCGGATTGAGCAAGGTTTTTAGTTGATGAAGCAATACTTCCAGTCCGGCAAGAGATCCGGCAATTCCGGTTCCATTCATCAATAAAAGAATGGTGTCGAAAGTCTGATCGCTGAATTTGAAAATGTCCTGATGAATGACATTCCGAAGATTTCGGCTTTTTAAAACTTCGCAGCAAAGAGCTGATGTTTCGAGGGCAGTAACTTCATATCCTTTTTCCTGAAGATAAACTGAATGGGCTCCGGCACAGGCTCCCACATCAAGTATGGTCCCGGAACAAAGGGCCATGGCTTTTTTTTCGATAGTGGGCATTTGTTTGTATGTCCTGAACAGATAGGCCGTTTCAATGGTGTCATCATCAAAGTCGTCAGAACGGACAATGATTGGTTGATCAATAAAATTAAAATGATAATTATATACAGCCTGCCCGATCGGGTCATCGAAGTGTGGAATCATACCTGATTTTTTCATTATTAAACTTCAGCAAACTTTTGCTCAAATTTAAAACATGTTTTTTGTTTTTGGGAGTAAATGTAAAATCCTTCTGAAGATCCTTCACCAATGATCACAATTTTTGAGTCGGGCATGTTTTTTGAAAAAGCGACAATGTCCTCGAAGTTGATGTTGTTTTTCTGAAGCCATTTAGAGGTTAAAAAGTCCCCGATACGCCACCTGCTGCCATTTGCTTCTGCTTTTTCGAAATTTACAAGTGCTTTTTCGAAACTGATTTCAATAAATTGAGACATATTCTGATCGTAAGTTTTAGCTAAATTAGGTCAAACAATTCTGAAAAAAAACTTTTCTTTTTAAAATTATTTATTTTAAGTAAAGCAAATTAAAATTCCGGAAGCGATCGTTCCCGGAAATAGGAACCTATTTTGCAGAAGATGCAAAATAAAAGCCGGCTAATTGCTTAACCGGCTTTTCTGTATGATATTGAAATTAAAATTTATAGCCAACAGTTAAAAGAATTTTGTTATTCTTATTGGTTAGGTTCATATCGTTATTCTTATTGGTTGGGTTCATCTTAAAATTAGGTTGTACCTCGTTTAATAGATACTTTTCCGTTATATTTCTGAAGCTTATGTCTGTGAAAAATCCATATGAAGCATAGCCAAATCCAAATGCATAGATCGAACTGTTGTCTAAACTACCCGGTTGGTACTCGTCACCCAATGGCTGTTTTTGTGAATTTGGATAAAATTCATAACCACCCCTTACACTAAATTGAGGGGTAATTTTATATTCGGCACCTAGCCGGTAATTAATGGCCTTTTTGAAATTTGCAGAGATTTCATTATTAATGTCACTTAAATCTTCATTGGATTTTGAACTCCTTCTGAATTTCATTGTCGTATAATCCACATATTCAGCATCAAAGCTTATTAATCCCTTTTTCCCAAAAGTGTATGCACCACTAAGTATAGCTTTCCAAGGATTATAGAAATTATAGTCATAGAGATTGATGCCATCTGAACTGTGATTATCAAGCAGTCTTGAATTTATAAAGATTTGCTTTTGTTCATTGAGCACGTAATAGGTTGGAGTGTGGATAGCAGCACCTAACCGAAGATTATTGGTTGGTTTGAAGATCGCTCCAAATTTGAAGTTGTAACCTGTTCCTGTAAGTGAATAATCTTCACCAAAAGTATATGAATCGTTGTTCTCGAGTATTTCGGTATATTCTGTTCGTTGGTTCAGGTCTACATTCTGAATGCCAAAACTAGCTCCCAGATAGGCTTTGTGATTAATATTTATGCCACCACTCAGAACAAACTCATCAATTCCGCCCGATTGCGAATAACTTTTTCTTTGATCTACTGTTTCATTCGTGTACAAAAGAGAATTATATTCCCCATCGATTTCATTATTATTGTTGTCCAAAGCCGGATTAATGAGATAAGTATCCCATGCCAATTTGGTTGGCCAATCTCGATAATCTATTTGATTTAAATTCTGGTTCAAATACGCATTGGATAAGCCTTCTGAATTGGCATAATTCACAATTCCATCCAGATAAGAATTTGGTGAACCATTATTCATCCCATAATAGTTTTGATTGAAGTCCATGATGTTATTGTATCCTAAGCCATAATTAAAACTTACAATACCTGAACCTTCATTTCTTAAATTGACTACACCAATAAGTCCGATATTATTCAGGTTTATCTGGAATTTATTGTCGGTGAAGTTGTTACCATTCAGGCTAAGCTCTGAATCGTTTGATTTGATTACTGGTGTCAGAACGAATTCGCCTGTACGATAAACCCCAATCCCCGCAGGATTTATTGAAAGCGAAGTGATATCTCCACCTAGAGCCCCAAATGCATTTCCCATAGCACTCGATCTTGCAGTACCATTTATTCTCTGATTAGATAAACGATAAGCATCTGCGATTGTTTGTGCACTTACTGATGTCGACAGAAAGAACGCAAAGACAGGTATAATTAATAAGTATTTCATAACTACTGATTTGTTTAGATTAAACGATTCATCTGGTTATCAACTATCTTCTTCCTCCGCTACCGCTTCTTCCTCCTGAACCGCTACCTGAACTACTTCCTGAAGAACTACTTCCTGAAGAACTACTTCCTGAAGATGAACTGGATGAACTTCTTGCAGGAGCGCTATAGCTTGGTGATGAGCTTCTTGTAGGACTGCTGTAAGTTGATGTGCTTCTGCTTGGAGAAGAACTGGATCCGGTGGAATAAGAAGAATTGGACCGGTAAGTTTGCCGCACATTCGATGAACTTTTTGGTGCGCTGTAGGTATTACTTGTACCCGTTGTATTTGCACTTTTAACAGTTGTTCTAACCGTTCCGCTTTCTACCGTCCTTGGACGTGTATAACTGTTATTGTTGTAATTCGATTGATTGACAATTCTTGGTTTATTGTAGCTTGGCGTATAGCTTTCACTTTGTCTGACAGCCCTTCCCTGTTGATATGTTCTTCCGGTAGTTGTTGGTGTGTATGATCTGCGTACATTCCCGGAAGTGGTTTCCGGACGAACCATTTGTGGAGTGCGCGATTCAGTCCTAACTTGTGCCTGATTGCCGGTTGCAATGCTGGTTCTTCTGCCGCTAAAACTCGTTTCAGCTTTCTCATCGCTGTTGACCGTTTGTCTTTGGATTCTGGAATTAATCGTTTGGTTATTGTCAGAAACAGTCCTGGAGGTCCTGGTTGAATTGACTCCATCAGTTCGTTGGTTAATTGAACCACTTTTTTCCGTTAAAACAGATCTGTTAATTGTTGAACTAGAGTTTCTGTTATTGCTTCCCCCACCAACATAGTTTGAAAAGTCAGAACTTCTTCCGTACCTTACATTATCACGGTTAGCATATCCATTGTAACCACCGTAATATCCATTATAGCCTCCATAATATCCATTATAGCCACCGTAATTTCCATAGTATCCACCATATCCACCACCCCAGTATCCACCAAATCCAATGCCGACGGAGAACGGAGAATAATACCCGTAACTGTATGGATATCCCCAACCGCCATACCAGGAATTATAACCCATTCCGTAATATCCGGAATAGAAGGGTGAATAATAACCATACGACCAGTCGTCATAAAAAAACGGATCGTAATAATAAGGTCTGTGGAAACGGTTAATCCGGTAGGCAAAGTCGATGTCGTTATTGTTGTCGTCGTAATAGTTATTAACGACGTACTTTACATCGTCGTCGTTGTAATAAACAGTGGTATCAGAATCAACCAGATCTTGATCATTCATGTCGTAAGCCTGATAATCTGAGTTCCGGTTTTCCTGTTCCGGCTCGTAAATGTAATTGTTCACAGCCGATGTTCCATCAGCATTTTTATCCATCTGACTGATGATCACTTTTTGATTCCGGGTATCATAATTGTTTGTTCTCGCTGATTTTTCATTTGCCGGAGTGTTATTGTCCACTAATGCGACAGGTGGACTATCTGTGGGAGTGAAATAGATGTCATCATCGTATGCTCTGGTCATGTAAGTTCCCGTAGTACATGCGCTGATTAAAATTGAAACAACTGCGATGACTGGAAGTTTTGTTTTCATAGTAAACCCTCCTTTATAATGAATAATAAATTTGCTTTCTTTGTAGCCTATAAAACTAGTACGAAAAACGCAAATACCATACCAAAAGTTAAAAAATGGCAAAAGAATTGACTACGCGCAGCGAAAATTATTCACAGTGGTATAACGACCTGGTTGTTAAAGCTGATTTGGCTGATAACTCTGCGGTCAGAGGATGTATGGTTATCAAACCATACGGTTACGCTATCTGGGAGAAGATTCAGGCCGAACTTGACCGCATGTTTAAGGAAACAGGACATGTGAATGCCTATTTCCCTTTATTCATACCTAAATCTTTTTTCAGCAAAGAAGCCAGTCATGTTGAAGGTTTTGCCAAAGAGTGTGCCGTTGTTACACATTACCGGCTAATGAATGATCCGAACGGGAAAGGAGTCATTGTTGATCCGGGAGCAAAATTGGAAGAAGAACTGATTGTCCGTCCGACTTCGGAAACAATCATCTGGAGTACCTATAAGAGCTGGATTCAATCCTACCGTGATTTACCGCTTTTGATCAATCAGTGGGCCAATGTTGTAAGGTGGGAGATGCGCACACGTTTGTTTCTGCGTACGACTGAATTTTTATGGCAGGAAGGACATACAGCGCATGCAACCAGACAGGAAGCTTTGGAGGAAACGGAACGGATGGTGAATATTTATGCCACATTCGCCGAAGAATTTATGGCAATGCCTGTTATTAAAGGAGCAAAATCGGCCAACGAACGTTTTGCCGGTGCGATTGAAACCTATACCATAGAAGCCATGATGCAGGATGGAAAAGCATTGCAGTCTGGTACTTCACATTTCCTTGGTCAGAATTTTGCCAAAGCATTTGATGTTCGTTTTGCGAACAAAGAAGGCAAGGAAGACTTTGTCTGGGCAACGTCATGGGGTGTTTCAACCCGTTTGATGGGAGCTTTAATCATGGCTCATTCGGATGATAATGGTCTGGTTCTTCCTCCTAAACTGGCTCCTTTTCAGGTTGTTATTGTTCCAATCTTCAAGCAGGAAGAACAGTTGACTGCTATTTCAGAAAAAGTTGCCATTCTTGTTGCCAAACTCAAAGCATTGAATATTTCAGTGAAATTTGATGACAATGACAATAAGAAGCCGGGTTGGAAATTTGCCGAATATGAACTGAAAGGTGTTCCGGTACGTATCGCTATCGGACCACGTGATCTGGAAAACGGAACTGTTGAAGTTGCCCGGCGTGATACCCTTGAAAAGAAGGTTGTTCCGATGGAAAACATAGAAGTTTACATCCAGCAACTGTTGATCGATATTCAGGAAAATATTTACAATAAGGCATTTGCTTTCCGTCAGGAAATGACAACTCCGGTTGAAACTTACGATGAGTTTAAAGAGGTGCTTCAGAACAAAGGAGGATTCATTTCGGCACATTGGGATGGTACTTCTGAAACGGAACAGAAAATCAAGGATGAAACCAAAGCGACCATTCGCTGTATTCCGTTTGATCAGATTCCTGAAGAGGGAAAATGCATGTATTCAGGTCAGCCATCGAAGGGCAGAGTGCTATTTGCGCTGGCATACTAAAAGTTTAAAATCAGATTCAGGAAAAGCAGTCAAAGTTGGCTGCTTTTCTTATTTTTATGAAGAAATAATCTGAAGGCTATGAATAAAAAGAAGAAGATTGTCAGTCAGCTTGACGGTATGGTTTTGAAGACCAACCTGAAACAGAAAGTGTATCTGAATACTGTCGCTTCATTTGATCTCTTGAAAGAGGTTTTGAAAGAACTGGCTGAGGACTACCGGGGAAAGTTAAAGGATAAAGTGGATGAAAATTTACTGCCTGCCTTTCAGGAAAAGGGTCTTTTTGAAGCCGAATTCAGGATTGGGGGTGATGTCCTTATTTTCAGCATGCACTCCAATGTCTTTGTTTTTGACCGTGAACATCCCATATGGAAACTCGATTATATCAAAGCTGATCCAATGAATTCGTATTGCGGCGTTTTTAATATTTACAATTTTTTGGCAGACTCCTTTAAGTATAATCGTACCAATGATTTGGGTTACCTGATTGCCCGCATTTTTATAAACCACGAAAATCATTTTTTTGTTGAAGGTAAACGGCAGTCAAGCGAGTTGGTGAAGGATTTCGTCAATGATAAGCTAAGCAAAGAATACATGAAGGAAATCATCGAAACATCCATTCAGTATGCTATTGATTTTGATTTGCTGGTTCCTCCTTATGACCAGGTAAAAATTGCTTCCGTTGAGCAAATGCATGACGAAATTTATCATTCAAAAATTCAAACCGGTAAACGGCTGGGCTTTAAATTTAATTCAGACGATATTTAGTGATTTTAATTTATTCATGATGATTGATTCGGGTAAGGGTTTTTTGTGAATCGTTTATATCCTGAATTTTTCATCTAATTCTAAACAAAATGGAACAAGTTACAGACCGATTCTTAAGATATGCACGGGTGTTTACCACCTCCGATCCCGATAGTGAAACATTCCCGAGTACAAATCGCCAGTTGAATTTTGCCGATCAACTGGCCGGTGAGTTGCGCGAAATTGGCTTGCATGATGTTATTCGTGATCAGTTTGGTTATGTTACTGCTACATTGCCCGCAAACCAAGATCACACGGTGCCTGTAGTTGGTTTTGTTTCGCATATGGATACGAGTCCCGACTATTCAGGAGAAAATGTCAATCCGCAGCTGGTAACGAATTACCAGGGACAGAATTTGGTTCTGGATGCCGGGCAAAAAGTAGTTTTAAGTCCGACTGATTTCCCTGACCTGCTGAAATACATCGGGCAGGATATTCTTACAACCGATGGCAAAACATTACTTGGAGCAGATGATAAAGCCGGTCTTGCTGAAATCATTTCTGCCATGGATTATTTGATTCATCATCCTGAAATCAAACATGGAAAAATCAGGATATGCTTTACGCCCGATGAAGAAGTAGGGAAAGGAACGGAATATTTTGATGTCAAAAAGTTTGGGGCCGACTTTGCCTATACGCTTGACGGAGGCGAAATTGGTGAACTGGAATACGAAAATTTTAATGCAGCCAGTGCTAAAATTACAGTGAAAGGCCGGAGCGTTCATCCCGGATCCGCAAAGAATACGATGATCAATTCGATGCTGGTAGCCACGCAGATTATCCAGACTTTGCCAACAGACCAACGTCCGGAACACACCGAAGGTTATGAAGGGTTTTTTCACCTGACATCTTTCGAAGGTGATGTTTCGCTGACCAAACTGGAATACATTGTCCGTGATCACGATCAGGCTAAATTTGAAGCCAAGAAAAACCTGATGAAAGAAATCTGCGGACTGATTAATCTTCGGTACGTGCCGGGAACTGTTACGCTGGAACTGTCGGATCAGTATTACAACATGAAACAAAAGGTTGAACCGGTGAAATACATTGTTGACCTGGCTGAGAAGGCGATGAAAGATGTGGGCGTAACACCCCAGATAAAAGCTATTCGTGGCGGAACCGATGGGGCACAGCTTTCGTGGAAAGGCCTGCCATGCCCCAATATTTTCGCCGGAGGGCATAATTTTCATGGTCCGTACGAGTATGTACCGGTACTGTCGATGCAAAAAGCAGTGGATGTGATTGTAAGGATCGCTGAGCTGGTGGCTAAACAGTAATTCTGTCTTTTTATATACCATCAATTGAGACGCACGGCCGTGCGTCTCTACAAATAACGTCATGGTAGAACATTTTTTAAAATACATTCACGAAGAAAATCTGTTTCATTCATCCCAGCGCATTTTGCTGGCGGTGAGTGGCGGAGCCGATTCGATGCTGATGTTACATTTGTTTGCGAATGCCGGATTTTCGGTAGCCGTTGCACACTGCAATTTTGGTTTGCGTGGTCGTGAGTCGGATGAAGAAGAACAGTTTGTTACCGGGTATTGCGATCAGCACAACCTGTCTTTATCTGTCAAACATTTCAAGACTCAGGAATTTGCCCTTCAGGAAGGAATTTCGATTGAAATGGCTGCACGCGATCTTCGTTACGAATGGTTCAACAGCCTGCTCGATCAGCTTGGTTTCGATTACCTGGCCACTGCCCATCACCAGGACGATGTGATCGAAACTTTTCTGATCAATTTTTCGCGTGGTAGCGGAATCAAAGGTTTGAGCGGCATTCAGCCTAAATCGGGCAGGATCATCAGACCCATGCTTTTCACTAACCGTGCTGAAATTCTGGACTACTGTGCCAGAATGAAAATTGATTACCGGACGGATTCCAGCAACCTGGATACGGTTTACAAACGAAACCTGATCCGGCATGAGATTCTTCCTCTGCTCGAAAAGTTGAATCCCGCCTTCCGGAGAAATGCCCTGAAAACGATAGGAAACCTGAATGAAACCGGGCAGCTTTTTCAGCAACGGATGAGCGAAATCAGAGATTTTGTTTATTCGGAAGATGACCAGGGCGCCATGATTCACATCGGTAAATTGTTAAGCCTGAGTCCGCTTCGGACCATCCTTTTTGAGCTGATCCGGGAGTACGGTTTCCAGGTTGATCAGACGGATGACATCATCGACTCTCTAAAAAGGGAATCAGGACGTCAGTTTTTTTCGGAAGGATATCGCCTGGTGAAAGACCGGGAATATTTATTGATCGCAGTCTACGGAACGAAACCGGATAAGGTCTTTTACATTGAAGAGGATTGCCGGAAAATAAGTTTTCCGGTTCATCTTTCCATGGAAAAAATCGAACGGAATGCTGATTTTAGATTCTCAACACATGCCCATGTGGTTGATCTGGATCTGGATAAACTTGCTTTTCCGCTGTTGCTCCGGCATTGGCACGAGGGCGAATATTTTCAGCCATTGGGTATGACCGGCCTGAAAAAGGTGAGCGATTTTTTTATTGACGAGAAATATTCCATCCCGGATAAGGAAAACGCCTGGATACTGGCCAGCGGAAACCAGTTGGTCTGGATTGTGGGTAAGCGTCTGGATGACCGGTTTAAAATCACTGCTAAAACAAGGCGAATCGTGAGGATCAGGCTGGGGTAGGAGGTTCTTTCATTTTTTCTCCGGATGATTCTAATTTCATCCAGCCAATCGGGTCTCCATGAATTGGTATTCTTTTTTGCCTGATTTAATCGAGAGAAATAGTGAAATTAAAAGTGCTACCCTTGCCTTTTTCCGATTTTAGCCAAACGGTTCCGCCGAGCAGTTCGACTAATCCTTTCACAATCGACAATCCCAGACCGCTTCCTTCATTTTTCCGGGTAGAAGAAGCTTCTTCCTGCATAAAACGTTCGAAAATAATCTGCTGTGCTTCAGGTGTGATTCCTGGTCCGGTGTCCCGGATGTAAAATCTGATGTGTTGATCTTCGATGGATGCCCCAAGTGTAACGATTCCATTTTTCGCGAATACACTGGCATTACGAAGTAAATGCTCAAATACTTTGGTCAGCATTTCAGTGTCAGTATTCATTTGAATGGTGCTGATATCTGTTTGAATTTCGGTCTGCAGAATGATGTCTTTTTTCTTCAGGATGAGTTCATATTTCAGGCATAGCTTTTCAATTACATGTATCGGGAAAATTAATTGCTTTCGAACCTCCATATTTCCTGATGTAATCAATGAAATATCCATGTAATTGTTAATCGTTTGAATCAGTCGTTCGCCACTTTCGTTCATGATATCCAGGAAGCAAAGTTTTTCCTGTTCCGAAATGTCGGGATTAAATACCATTGGGGCAAAGCCGAGTATTCCGTTCAGTGGTGTACGAATTTCATGTGAAATATTATTCATAAAATCAGTTTTGAGCCTGTCGCTCGCTTCTGCTCTTTCTTTTGCCTCAATAAGTTCTTTTTCGGCTTCTTTTTGCAGTGTTATGTCGATAGCTATTCCTCTTATTCCTATTGCTTTTTCATCGGCCATGATTGGTTTTGAAGAACTTTGAACCCAGATTATGTCACCGTTAATGGTGTCTATCCGGTATTCGACAGGCGTACAATCAGCTTCTTTAAGCAAGTGTTCAGCCTTGCTTAATACCCTTTCCATATCTTCCGGATTGATGATTTCAGATAAGTGTTTACCGAGATAATACTCGATGGGGTATCCGGTCTTTTTTGTAATTACCGGGCTAATATAACTGAAGCACAGGCTATCGTCGACTTCATACAAAATATCATTAATGTCTTCCACCAGATTTTGATACCTGGTTTTACTTTCCTGAAGTTGTTCTTCGAATTGTTTCCGGTCAGTAATATTGGTAATTGTTCCAATGTATCCCTCAATTTGATCTTCCTTCAGTTCAGGAAGAACATTTCCTATTACCCAGACAACCGAACCATCCGGTTTCAGGAAACGGTATTCAGTATTCCTGGTTTTGTGTTTTTCCCAACTTCCAAACATAGCCGTTCGATCATCCGGGTGAACTGCATTCTTCCAGCCACTTCCCATGGCTTCGTCAAACGATAATCCTGAAAGTTCTGACCATTTGGGGTTGACGTAGGTCGTATCACCTTCTGCATTCGTTCTGAAAATCCCAACGGGAGAACTCTGTGCCAGGGTCTGGAATATTTGCCGGCTTTCCCTGAGTTCTTCCTCTGCTTTTTTTCGTTCAGAAATATCACTTTTAAAAGCCACAAAATATTGAATAATTCCAACATGATCTGCAACCGGAGAAATGGATACCTCCTCCCAGTATAACTCTCCGTTCTTTTTCTTATTTATCAGTTCCCCTTTCCATTCTTTCCCTGTCAGAATGGTATCCCATAATTTTTTGTAAAAGGACTGATCGTGCGCTCCCGATTTAAGTATACTCGTTTTTTTACCGACGACTTCACTTGATGTATATCCGGTCATCTCCTCAAAACGGGAATTAATATATTGAATTGTTCCATCATTCGTTGTGATTTCGACCGCATTTGGTGCATTTGAAATGGCGTCCCAAAGTAGTTTAAGTTGAATACTGTTTTTCTCTTTGCGGAGTTTTAATTCAGCTTTAATTTTACGTGACTCGAGTCGTTCCGCTTTTAGTTTTAAGGCATTTTCAAAGGCACTGGGTAGGCGGTTCAATCGTTCTTTCACTACATATTCCCATGCGCCCAGCTTGATCGATTCGGCTGCTACTTCTTCAGTTAAAGTTCCTGTGACAATTATAAATGGTAGATCTTTATCGTGAGCTGTAGTTAGCGCTAAAGCTTCAAACCCATTAAACTGAGGAAGGTTGTAATCGCTCAAAATAATGTCAGGATGAAAGTCAATAAGGGCATTCATAAAATGCTGTTTGTCGATAACCCATTCAAAAACCAGATGTGCCTTTACCGAAGTTGAAAGTTCAAATTCAATCAGATCCTTATCGTTTGGATTATCTTCAAGAATGATTACCCTGTACGTTTCTCTTTCTGAATTCATGTCTCTGATCATTTAGATTGTTTTTCTGAGTGATACTTTTTGTTGCCGGACGATACTAAAAAGATGTACAGTTCATATAGTCATTAGACTATTTCGGGATAAATTCATCCTGATTGTTTCCCCTCGGGAGGTGAATGGTAACTTTTCATCGTTCTGATTTTTAAAGATTGATGTAAAAAGTGGCCCCTTTGTTCAATTCTCCTTTTGCCGTTATTGTACCGCCATGCTTCTGTATAATCTGTTTCACATTAGCTAATCCTATGCCTGTGCCTTCAAACTCCTGCTGAGTATGCAAACGTTGGAAGACTCCAAACAGTTTGCCGGCATATTCCATATCGAATCCTACACCATTGTCTTTGATATAAACTACACATTTTTCCGATTTGTTGCATTTTCCGATTTCAAGTATTGCTTTTTCTTTTTTCGAGGTGAATTTTAATGCATTCGAAATCAGGTTTACAAACACGAGTTGCAGCAGATTTGCATCACCTTGTACGACCGGAAGCTTATCGATTTTCCATTCAACCTGACGGTGTTCAAAGTCCGGAGTACACTGATGAATCGCTTTTGTAACTATTTCATTCAGATTAACCTCTGTTTTGTTGAGGCTCTTTTGGCCTAAGCGTGAAAAGGTCAGGAGATCATCAATCATTTTTGACATTTTTGCTGACGACTCAAATACTTTGTTGAAGAAACGTTCATGTTCCTGTGTTTTATCCGGAAGACTATCACTTAACATTCGTATAAATCCATCGATGTGTCTCAAAGGTGCTCTTAAATCGTGCGACACCGAATAGGCAAATGATTTAAGTTCATGATTAACTTTTTCGAGCTGAACAGTGCGCTCTGCAACACGTACTTCAAGTTCTTCAGTCAGTTTGCGATATCTGTCCTCACTCGCTTTCAGATGTTTAATCATTTCTTCTTTGGCAAGAGATTCATAGTAATTGATTTGCCGGAGAACAATAAAAATAACCAGAGTCAGGAATAATACCAACACAATACTTATTAGGCTGATACGGTTAAGTTTCTGGGATGACTTGTCAATTATTTTCAACGCAATTCCGCTTATTTCCTTATTCCTATACTCGACTTGCCGATTTAATGCGTTAAGAATATTTTTCAGCCTGGCTAATAATTCATTATTCGTTTCTATTAATAACCTTTCCGTGGATTCCAGCTTGTTGCGGTTTATTTGTTGAGTTTTTAGCTGTTCCCGATAATAATTGTTTTTGTTTCCATTAACTGTATTGTTGATTAAATTATTTCGGGAAGTTGTGGCAGTATTCCCGGATGTCAGGCTGTGTTTTGTTGTCAGAGCCAATTGTTGCTGGGTGGTTGCTTTTTCTGTACCTCCTTTTAAAAAGGCCAGCACTCTACCGAATAAACCTTTTTTAGATTTTTCTGTCTTTGTAAAAACATTCACTGTATCCACTGTGGTTTTCAGAAATACAGGGTTGTATGGTCTGGATAGTAGCGGATTCAATATAATCGGATCGATGTGTATCGCAACAAGTAACAACGAATCAGTCAAACGTTTTATGTTTATAAAACTGGAAGAAATATCTACTTTCTGCAAAATGGCAGTACTTGCTTCCTGAATAAAAAACTCTTCTTTTGAGTTGGATTCAAAACTTATCTTTAAGGTATCCAGGGTTTCTATTAACGAATCGATTTCGCACATGTAATTGGCATAGTGTGTTGAATCGTATGACAGCGCATAATATTTAAAACTGTTATCGGCCGCGTAGAGAAGCTGAAAACAGTGATCGATCATCCCGAGCATTGGATTTTCTTCTCTCAGCTGGACAAGGGCAGTATTTGTTTTTGATACTTCTTTTACCCGGACCAGAAGAAATACCAGAAATGTTGTAATCACCACGAACACCAAAATGAAAAGAAGTATTTTCAATAATTGAATTCTGTTAATTCGAAGTTTCATGTTCCTGTTAGTTAAATTTGTATTGTCGTGGGATCAATTCGTTGTGATAGCGGACAAGGACTGCTGCTGCTGCTGCTGCTCTTTTAATTCAGCAATTTTATTGTTGTGATCCGGTGATATACTAACCAACTGATAATGGAACATTGAATAGTCGTAAAAAAGAGGATGTCTGATTTTACCTTAGATTGAAAGGCGCTGGCCAATTGTATTTTATTGTTTTTAAGCCGGGAGAATTCAGTGAGGTGAACTCGCAACTCAATTTTTAAATAAAACTCCTCCTTCTCCGGAAGAGTAATTGGCTTGTGTAAATCATGCAGGCCCATAATTGTGCCAGATTAAAACGCAGGAATACGTTGACTCCAAAAATACTATATTTTTATGAGAAGATGATGCAGTGTTTCACGCAGAAAAACAAAAGGGCAATTGGGGTATTTTATCCCGCTGCAATTCTGGCTTAGGCGTATTTGCTGATCAGAAAATCATTCCCAACGCAATCTGTTTCACGAAAAGTTTCCGCCTGATAACGAGGCCTGAATTGTTTCTCACACAGGCTTATCGTCTTCTCACGAAGGTTTATCCTGCACGTTATTCGTTCGTGAGAAGGCGTGGACCGTCTGTGAGATGACTTTAATAATGCGTTTGACGTCGCGCATCGCTTGCAAAAGGCCGTTTCTCCAGAATCGAAAGGCGCGTCATATTCCCCGTTTTATTTTAAATAATGTTGATGCCGGGGCTTGACTTATGTGTTTAATTGTCGTAAATTAGATCATGTTAAATCACTTAAACTAATTGATTTATGGAAAAAACTACTACACGTCGATTCAGCTTATCCTTTGATGAAGTAATTACCAAAGCACAATCCATGCAGCCGCAATTTGAGACCGATATCGATCGGTTTATCGTCTTCAATCCGTGGTTTACTCCAATCGTGAATTCCAAACTTCAGGCAGATCTGTCAGCCGGCCTGATCGATTTTTCGGGCAGCAGCCATACCGCCGAAATTCAGCGTCAAACCGAAGCGATCGGGCAAATGCTTGGAATAGCCGGGCGGAAGTACCAGACCCTGTTGTATTATGTCGAAAACGGATTGGGGAACAGCAAAGCGATGACTGATACTTTTGGACGCTCGCGCTACGAAAAAGCCCGGCAGTCGGAAAAGGAAATGGTTTCGTTGCTCAACCAGGCCTGTTCTGCCGTGGGGTATGACGGTTACAAAACAAAGTTACTGGCATCGGGCATGCCTTATGATTTACCCGAAGAACTGGCTGTCCTGGCTGACGATCTGGCTGTTGCTGATGGGAGGCAGGAAATGTTGAAAAAGAAACAATTGCTGGTTACCAGCGAACGGATTGATCTGTTTAATTCAATCTGGGATACCTTATCCAGAATAAGTGCTGCCGCGAAAATCATTTTTGAAGACGATCCGGCCCGTCTGGCGATTTATCAGCTTTACGATACCAAATCTGCAAGCTCGGCGGAGCCTGTAAGCACTGAAGCATAAAGGATGAAGGAGTATATTGAAAATCCGGATGCTGCCTGATGGTGGTGTCCGGATTTTATATTTTTGGGTATCCGTTCCTTTACCGAAATTGGGGTGATTCGTTTTAAAGTGTCGGCCTTGTCCGGTGAGCGGAAAAAAATCCGAAGAATGTTAGAAAGACCTCGGAGATGTCATTTTCTATAAATATTTTATTTCTCCGGAATTTTGTATTTTGTTTAAAAGATTAAAATCAAATAGTTATGGCCAATACTTATACTCAAATTCATATTCAAGCCGTATTCTCAGTTCAAGATCGGACTTGTATTTTAAGGAAAGTCTGGAAAAATGAATTATTTCAGTATATCACCGGCATCATACAAAATCATGGACATAAAGTTTTGGCAATAAACGGAATGCCTGATCATGTCCATGTATTTTTTGGAATGAGGCCAAACCAATCATTATCTGATTTAATGCAAGATATTAAAGGGGATTCTTCCAAATGGATAAATCAAAAAGGATTAATAAACGGGCATTTTTCCTGGCAGGAAGGTTTCGGGGGATTTTCATACAGTAAGTCACATGTCGATCATGTAATAGATTATATAAAAGAACAGGAAATTCATCACCGCAGAAAATCTTTTATAGAAGAATACCTTGAATTTCTTGAAAAATTTGAAGTTCCTTATGATGAAAGATATGTATTTAAACCAGTAGAATATGCTGAAGGTGATTGAATTGTGCCTGTAGGCACATGATATGGGTAGAATGTTCCTGAGTATTGATGACATTCCGTCCCATCCGGGACGGAACACGGTTTTACGATTATAACTGCTACCCACATTGAATCCCTGACGGGATTTAAAATCAGTTCTTCCGGAGGCATGTTTTGGAACGTGCGGAAAACAGTAATTGCGATTTGGGGCAAAGCCGCATTTGTCTGATCAATTAGGCATACAACCGGATATTCATATTTCCTTTTCTAATTGTGGGCTTTTAAATGCTCTGGAAAGTCCAGTCAATTCCCTTTTTTAGCAGTTCCTGGGTTTGGGCTTCGGGACTGCCCGGCTCGGGTTGATACTGATACACCCATTCTACTTCGGCAGGTAAGCTAACCAGGATGGATTCGATGTTTCCTTCTGATTCCAATCCGAATTTGGTGCCACGATCGTGTATCAGGTTGAACTCCACATAGCGTCCGCGGCGAATTTTCTGCCATTTTTTTTGCGCTTCAGTGAACGATCTATGTCCGTTGTCTTTCATCAGCTGACTGTAAATTTGCGCATACGCATTGGCCAGATCGCTTGTCAGATTCAGCATTTGTTCGAGATCGTCAGCCTTGTTTTGCTGAATACGGTCGAAAAAAATTCCACCAATTCCGCGGGTTTCCTCACGATGGGGCAGGTAAAAATAATCATCGGCCCAGTTTTTCCATTCCGGATAAAACGAGGTATCGTAACGATCGCAAATGTCTTTCAGCGTTTGATGAAACCATTTTGCTTCCTCCGGATTGATGTAAGCCGGAGTGAGGTCGATTCCGCCTCCAAACCAGGAGGAGCCGTTGTCGAGACTGAAATGTCTGACATTCATGTGTATCGTCGGAACAAAAGGATTTCCGGAGTGAATAATGGATGATATTCCGGTGGCCGCATATGTAGAGGCATCTTCGCCCAGCAGATTGGCCATATTCTTTTTAAAAGGACCTTGTACATGCGAGAAATTGACGCCTGCTTTTTCGATAATCGATCCGTTCTGCATCACACAGGTTAATCCGGAACCAATCTCTTTTTCCCAGGCATCTTCGGTAAACCGGCCTGTTCCGTCGGCTTGTTCAAGCGTTCTGCAAATGGTTTGTTGTATCGCTTTGTATCTGGCGGCAGTTTGGCTAACGTTCACTGTTGTATGGTTTATGGTCTGGTCGGTTGTTGTCATTGTCTTCACCTTATTGAATTGTAATGTTCTTTTCGCCTGGATACCAATGAATGACCATTAATGACAACTTCGGATCAAATTGGCTGTCAATGATCCTGAATTTTCCCGATTAATTCTTCTGCAATGGTTCGCCCCTGTTTCACCCTATCGGCCATTCCGATTCCATCGCGGATGTTTCCGGCCAAAATCAGTCCGGGGTATTTTTCCTGAAGGTTCTCAATCATTTCATAGCGTTTCCCGGTGCTTTCTTCGTATTGAGGAATCGCTTTCGGGTACCGGCAAATCTGCATGACGTCCGGTTTTAGTTCATTCATTCCGAGCATTCGCGGAAGTTCTTTTTCCAAAGTTGTCTTGATCTGGTCATCATTCATCGCGAAAATATCCGGACGTTTGGTGCCTCCCATAAATACTGAAAGCAAGGCTCCCCCTTTGGGTGCACGTCCTTCAAAGAACGATGAGGTAAATAACACACCAAGAATGTTTTTGTTTTCTATTCCGGGAACCAATCCGCCAAATGCCTGAAGCGACATGCCTTTCCAGTTTTTAAATCCGAGAAGGACTTGTGTCACTGCTGCATATTTTAGTTGATTGAAAGGGGCAATTTCGTCTTTGGTCAGGAAAGGAAGCAGATTCTCCAGCGTGTAGGCTCCGGTTGTTGTTACCACTCTGGAGGCTTCCAGTCCGATGACCTGATGATCTGTTGTGACCTGGATATGAAATCCTTTGTCTTTCGGTTTTACAAGTGTTTCCTGAGCGTTCAGGATGATGTTCTCCAAACCAACAGCTTCGGTCAAAGCTTCAGTCAATCGGCTTAGTCCACCTTTTGCTGAGAAAACTTCGCGTGAGGCTTTTTTCGTTCGTTCGTCTTTGGAAAGTTTTGCTTTCCGGATGGCTCCTTTGATAAAACTTCCGTAGTCTTGTTCGAGCTGATACAGTTTGGGCAATGCGTATCGGGTAACGAGTTCGTTGGGGTTCCCGGCATATATTCCGGAGATAAACGGATCGATCGCGTAATCGAGGTAACTTCTTCCCATCCGGCGTTTGACCAGTTCGGCCAGCTTTTCATTAGGATCAGTTCCTTTTCCCCGGAAGGGTTCGCCCAGAATCCGGAATTTATCATACCAGCTGAAAAGGGGAGTGCCAACAGCCGATAGAAGCCCGGACGGAAGGGCATGCCACTTTCCTTTTTTCCAGATAAGGCGTCGTTTGGCGTTTGGATCAGCAGTTTCAAGCGAACACTTATCGTTCAGATCTTCAAAAATTTCGGCCATCTCGGGATGTGAAACAACTCCGGTATTAGGGCCGGTTTCGTACACAAAACCCTGGTCACTGACCGTTTGAATAACGCCTCCTGTTTTACCTGATTTTTCGATGATCCTGAAATCAATACCTGCCTTTTTCAGGTAAAAGGCCATGGTCAGTCCGGTTAATCCGGCACCAATGATAATGATTTCAGTCTTAACGGATTCTGCCATGATTATACTGGTTTTGAAAAATTAGTTTGTCCTTCCTGAATCAATGGATCGAACGATGCTGCTACATTCCGGATAAATAACTGACCCTGTTGGGTAATTTGTATCTTTTCTTCGGAAAGCGTGATTAAACCATCGGTTTCAAATTGCTGCAGCAAGTCGGGATTATAAGTTGTCTGGTTTTTTATTTCTTCGGAAGTGAATCCAAGACGTTCGCTTAAATCGTTCCATACAATCTGTTCGTTGCACATCAGTTCAGTAATCACTTCGCGCACAATAACCTGTTGTGGTGTTAATGAATATCCTTTGATGGTGGTTAATTCGCCCTGGTTGATTTTTGAAATGTATTCGTCGATTGATTTGGTGTTTTGCGCGTAAACTCCGCTTAACTGGCTGATTCCGGTTACCCCGAAGGCATAAACCTGACCAGTTGTACGGCGGGTACAATAGCCCTGAAAGTTACGGTGCAGTTGCTTGTTGCGTCGTGCCACCGTGAGTTCATCCTCCGCATTGGCATAATGATCCATGCCAATTGCTTCGTAGCCGTTATGTGTTAGAAGAGAATAAGAAGCTTCGAACATTTTAATTTTTTCGTCGCTGGCCGGAAGTCCGACTTTTTCGAGTTTCTTCTGAATTTTACTGACCCAAGGAACATGGGCATAGGAGAATGTGACCAGCCGGTCGGGTTTCAGATCGATGGCTTTCTGAATGGTTTCTGCAAAGTTTTCAGACGTTTGTTTGGGCAGTCCGTAAATGAAATCAAGGTTGACAGCAACATGGGGTGAATCCTTTTTCAGGAACGAAATCAGTTCTTCAACGGGCATTCCTGGTTTGTCGCGGTTTACGGCATCCAATACATCGGTATTGAAATCCTGAATTCCCAAACTGAAACGGTTAAACCCGGCTTTTTTGAGTCCGGTCATTTGCTCATAGGTCAGGTAGGCCGGATTGACTTCGATCGCAATTTCAGGATCAGGAATAAACTCAAAAGTTGAAAACAACAATTCGTTAATTTGTTGAAGATACTCCACCGGAATGGCGTTGGGTGTGCCTCCGCCATAATGAATCTGTGAAACCTTGCGGGTTTTATTCAGTCGGGAAGTAATCATTTTGATTTCCAGAATCAGTGCCTTGATATAGGCATCAACCACTTCCGACTGGCGCAAAGCATACGAATTACATCCGCAGAAATAACACATCTTCAGGCAAAATGGAATGTGAACATAGATGGAAATATTCTGTGGATTCCACTGATTTGACTCATCTACTGCCTTCATATAGTCAGCCGGGCCAAAATCTTCAGTAAAGAAATTGGCTGGCGGATAGCTGGTGTAACGGGGTACCGGGTGATTGTATTTCCCGAGTAATTCACGGTTTATCATGTCGACAAAGTTTCAAGTTTCAAATTCAAAGTTTCAGGTTCCGGTTGCGAAGGCAAGCCGGTTCAATGATCATATTCTATTCTGCCAAATCCGGATTCTGCACAAGCCGGAACTCCTTTATCTTTTCCAATCGGTACGTTTCACCCAGTCGGCCAGAAAACGTGCGTTCTCAAACGAAATTCCGGGCATAAAACCGTGACCCAGGTTGAAAATCCAGTTCTGATTATTTTTGCCAAATTCGATGTACGGCTGAAGTTGTTTTTCAATTTCAGGCTGGCTTGCATACAACAAACGTGGATCAATATTGCCCTGTAAGCCGATTTTCGGGTGAACAATTTTCCGGGCTAAACCGAGTGGTGTTTGCCAGTCAATGCTCAAAAAGTCGCAATCTTCCGGAGTAATCCGGGCTATTCCGGCTCCCAATCCTTTCGGAAAGAATATAAACGGAACGCCTTCATCCTTAACTGCATTGGCAATTTTTCGGATTGATGGCATAAAGAGTTCCTGATATAAATCTGCTGGAATCAATCCGGCATGTGTATCAAACAACTGAAAAACATCGACTCCGTGTTCGATCTGTCCGAGTGCATAAACAATCGATAATTCGGTGACGATGTCAATCAGTTTGCGCGTCGTTTCCTTGTTTTGGTAAATGAAACGAATCGCTTCCGGGAAATCACCTTTCCGGCCAAGTCCCTGAAGCATAAATAACAGAACAGTCAAGGGTGCGCCGCAAAATCCAATCAAAGGAGTATCCGCCGATTTGGTGCGGTTGATCTCGTCGATTACTGAATAGATGTAATTCAGTTTGGAAGGATCAGGATGAAGACCTGAAAGTGGATTTTCTCTGAATGCAAGTGGATTATCGAACAAAGGGCCACTGTCGTTAAACTCAAGACCCATTCCCAACGCATGAGGAATAACCAGAATGTCGGAGAACAGAATAGCAGCATCCACACCCAGATCAGTGACAGGCAGAAGTGTGACTTTTGCAGCTATTCCCGGATTCTGCATCATTTGCCAGAAGGTATAATTCTCCTTAATTTTCATGTAAGAGGGCAACACTCTTCCTGCCTGACGCATAAACCAAACGGGCGGCCTTTCAGTTTTCTCTCCCCGGAGTGTTTCTAATAATATTGAGTCTTGTGTCAAAGTATATTGAGTTTGAGTTAGTATTCTTCCTGTTTATCTGCTTCTTCTTTTATTGCTGGATCTGTTTGTTTTAGTGGTTGAACCAGACTTTGTTTCATTTCTCTGATTCGATCTGACATTGGTAGACTTGCTTGGTGTTGATCTTTTATTTGAATTTCCGCTGGAAACTGCACTTTTTTGGGTTGATTTAACCCGAGTAGGACTTGTGGTCGGCGCTGATTTGGTCGTAGACCGACTTCTTGTTACAGCAGGCTTGTTGTATGTTTTTTTTACTGATTCTGAATTCTGCTGAACCCTTCTGTTTGTTGAATTTGATTTTACATTCGTATTCGACCTGCTTGATCCGGTATTTGAGCTACCGCTTGAAACAGGACTTTTTCTGGTCGATTCAACTCTGTTTTGTGTCCTGTTTACAGGTTGTGTTGTTGATTTATTTTTTGAAACAGAAGACCTGCTGTTTGATCTTTGACCGGCTTGCGAATTCGGCTGAACTCTGGTATTATTTGAATTTGATCTTACCCGGCTGTTTTCTCTGGAACGATTTACAGCGTTGGATGGTCTTCTTTCGATCAGTTCATTTCTGTTTTTTAAGCCTTCATTCCGATTAACAAATGAGCGGTTCGGATGACTTGTGGCATAATCGTTTCGTCGGATGCGGTTGTAGTTATCTCCTGAGAAATAAATATTCCGGCTGTTGGTGCGGTGATACGTATTAGACCTGTTAATATGAACATATACATTCCTTTGATATCTGAATGGAGAATAAGGCCTGTAATAATGAAAGTAACTTGGGTAATAGCCCCAATAGTATGGTGAATGGTAGGTAATGTATCGTGGGCCCCAGAAAAAAGAGAAGATCAAAGGGTTACGGACATAAACCGGTTCGATAATATAATCAGGACCGTAAATATAGGAGTCACCAACGATTTGTACGCGTAGATTTCCGTTCTGTACTTTTTCAACTTCAATGGTTGCAACATCCTGGTAAACGTCTTTGTCTAAAACTGCCTGGACCACTACCAGTGAATTGCGGTCGGATGAATTTTCGACGACTCTTAAATAGTCGATGTACCCGTCTTGGTTCAGGTCGAGGTTCGAAATCCGGTTATCCGGATCATTTAGTCTTTGTTCAAAGTCTTGCAGATTTTCTGAATCGCCGAATATGGAAGCCACAGCATCCAGATCCAGATTGTCGCTAATGTCGTAGCTTGTGGCACGGACAGTCGTCTGTTGTGCCTGTGAACTGAAGTAGCCAGTGCTTAAAAAAGCTAAAACTAAGATTCCAATTTTTGTTTTCATGATCGTAAGTTTTAATTGTTTCCTGTTTCGCTGAAATTGGTTTTCATGCTTATCAGCGCCGATACTACTTCAAAAAATCTGCCAGTTTTATTTTGTTTGGTGTTGTGTTTGAATTTCAGGCTGATACCGATTTCCGGATTGGCCTTTATTTTACCTGTTTTACCTGAAACTTACCCCGGAAGATGTCCGTTCTGCTTTTTATCCCCGGAATATCCGGAGCAATTTCGGGTTTTATCGGATGAAATCTAAGGTTCGATTTCGTTTTTCGATGCTTAAACTTCTTCTGAATTTTCGACGAACGGGCTTACTGTACATTCAAATTCCATTTTCCTGAAATCCACTTTGGTGAGCCATTTTTCAGAAGTCGTCATTAAATATTGAAAGTTTCCTTTATCCTGCAAATCCCATATTATTGCGTCTGCTTGCGGAAATGAAGCATTTCCATCTAATTGTTCAGAAAATAACCGATTCAATAAATTGTTGTCGGAAAGACTTATTCGAATTGCTTTTAGAACTAATTCTTTTGTTATTTCTGTTTCGTCATCCTGTTCTGCCTTCATTTCTAATTCTACGACATTCGCTTTGGCTGATGGAAATTTACCGTTGTAAGCTTTGTAAAGCAATTGATTAATGGAGAATAAAGTTTTGTGCAGATAAATATCCGAATAATTCTCAGAAACCTTTTCTCTCAGCATTTCGTGCGAAAGATTGTCTATTTGACCCTCGTTCAAAACTTCTGAAAGTTTGTAATCCAGAACAATCACGGCTGCTTCATTTGGTTCAAAGTCAGCAATAGCCATGAACAGATATTCTTTTAATTCACTTTCTTTTAATTTCTCTGCATCAGCGTAATCGAATCTTTTCAAAAGCTCTGTAAAGTCAGCATTATTCCACGAACCCTCAAGCTCATCTATCGTTTTTACGGTGTTTATTTTTACGGCGTATTTCATGTTTATTTTTTAAATTGTTTTTTTTAGAATCACATTTTATGATCTTCGCTTAGGTATTACTTTATGAATACATGGGCGATATACAACTTGTTTGCAGGTATACTATTTAAATGTATACTTAACTGTCATGCGCTGTATTCTATACGTTTCAGCCACCGAATTTTCTGCGGGGCATTTATCCTTTCAAGATTTTCAATGCCTTGTAAGTCGCTTCAATTGTTTTATCAATCTTTTTAGTCGTGTGTGCTGCCGACATAAATCCGGCTTCAAATTGTGATGGTGCCATATAAATACCGCTTTCAAGTGCTATTTTAAAGTATTTGGCAAAGGTAACTGTATTACACCGGCTGACATCGGCAAACGAATTTACTTTGTCTTCTTCAGTAAAGAACAGCGTAAACATAGAACCGACCCTGTTAACTACCCCGGGGAAATTCAGATCCGTCAAACACTTTTTGATTCCATCACCCAGACGGGCTGATTTTTCTTCGAGCATATCATAAAATCCGTCCGATTCGTCCAGAATTTTCAGTGTGGTGAGTCCGGCTACCATAGCAAGCGGATTTCCGGAGAGTGTTCCCGCTTGATAAACAGGGCCTTTTGGTGCCAACATATCCATGATTTCCTGTTTGCCGCCATAAGCTCCAACTGGTAAGCCACCTCCAATGATCTTCCCGAAGCAAGTCAGATCGGGCGTAATTCCCAGTATTTGTTGAGCCCCACCTTTTGAAAGCCGAAATCCGGTCATGACTTCGTCAAAAATCAAAACTGTTCCATATTTCGTGCACAGATTTCTGAGTCCCTGAATGAATTCCGGTTCAGGAATCACCACGCCCATGTTGCCTGTAACAGGCTCGATGATGAGGGCTGCAATCTGTTCCGGATAATGGATGAATAATTCTTTGACTGAATCAAGATCATTAAAACGGGCAGTCAGCGTGTCTTTTGCGGTTCCTGAAGGAACACCCGGAGAGTTGGGTGTTCCAAATGTCAATGCTCCGGATCCGGCTTTAATTAAAAAGCTGTCGCTGTGACCATGGTAACATCCTTCAAATTTGATAACCAGATCACGACCGGTGTAACCACGGGAAAGGCGCAAGGCACTCATCGTGGCTTCAGTTCCGGAGTTTACCATGCGAACACTGTCAATCGATGGAACCATTTTTTTGATTTGCATTGCCATTTCAGTTTCGAGCAGGGTGGGAGCACCAAAACTGGTTCCTTTGGCTGCTGTTCTTTGAATGGCCAGAATAACATCAGGATGCGCGTGACCTAAAATCATTGGGCCCCACGAACCGACATAGTCGATGTATTCGTGTCCGTCGATATCGAAAATTTTTGCTCCTTTGGCGCTGGCAATGAACAAGGGATCGTCGTCAACACTTTTAAAGGACCGAACCGGAGAATTTACTCCGCCAGGTATATGTTTCTGTGCTTCCTGAAAAGCTGCAATGCTTTGTGTGTTTTGTTTCATTTTATCAATGTTAATGTATCGGTTATCCAGAAAGAAAAATCAGGACAACAGACTATCGGTTTTGTATCAGGAGGTAATTGATTTGGAATTTAAATATTACTATCCTGATGTTCATGACTTAATTAAAGTTCATTTGCAATATCCTGTGCGTGGTAGGTAATAATGATATCCGATCCGGCACGTTTAATCGAGGTCAGAATTTCGTGAACCATTCTTTTTTCATCAATCCATCCGTTGGCTGCTGCGGCTTTCACCATCGAATATTCGCCACTCACGTTGTAGGCAGCAATCGGGATGTTGAAATTAGTTTTTACACGCTGAATGACATCGAGGTAGCTTAATGCTGGTTTTACCATCACAATATCGGCACCTTCTTCAATGTCGAGGGCTACTTCGCGCAGTGCTTCGTTGCTATTGGCCGGATCCATCTGGTAGGTCGAACGGTTTCCGAATTTGGGAGCGCTCTCGGCAGCTTCGCGGAAAGGACCGTAAAAGGCTGAGGCATATTTGGCTGAATAGGCCATAATAGGCAGATTGTAAAAACCGTTTTCGTCAAGTGACCGGCGAATGGCTCCGACACGACCGTCCATCATATCGCTTGGAGCGACCATGTCGACACCTTCCTGTGCCAGAGAAACCGATTGTTTGGCCAGAGTGACCAGTGTGAGATCGTTATGAACATCTCCGTCAACAATTGTCCCGCAATGACCGTGAGTAGTGTATTCACAATTGCATACATCGGCAATGATATACAAATCGGGTAATGCTTTTTTTAGGGCACGTACAGCCTGTTGTACAATCCCGTTGTGTTCGCATGCAACCAGGCCGTGTTCGTCTTTGTGTTCAGGAATACCAAACAGAAGAACGGCCTGAATGCCCAAACCGTAAAGCCGGCGACATTCTTCAACCAGCAAATCGACCGATAGCTGAAAATTTCCGGGCATGGAAGAAATGGGATTGCTAACACCCGTTCCGGGGCAAACAAAAAGCGGCATGACCAGATCGTCACGGGTAAGTATTGTTTCGCGAACGAGATTTCTTAAAACAGGGGTTTGTCTTAATCTCCTGAGTCTTGTTGTAGGAAAAGACATAGTATGAGAATTTAAAGTTATTTTTTCTGAAAATAATTGAGTATCGCAGTATAAATGCCCTGCGAATTGGCAGTTCCGGCTGTAATGAGCGGCTCCATTCCATTCCGGATAACTTCGGCGGAAGTTGTTTGCCCAATGCAGACCAGTCTGAGTTTTGTCGGATCGGTTTTTCCTGAGATCAGACGAAGCAGGTTGTTGCAGCAAGAAGGACTCGTAAGTACAATCATATCGTACTGATCGTTCAGAATGAGCTGAAAGGCTTCTTCGTTAATTGTTTCAGGTAAAACCGTTTCATAGAACAACAGCCGAGTGGAGTCAGCTTTTTTGGATATTTTATCTTCGATTACTGAACGTGCCAGATTGCCAATTGGGAAAAGAACTCTTTCTCCCTGACTTACACGATTGATGAAATCGGCAACAAAGTCTTCTGCAGTGCTTCCGAGATTGATAAACGAAGCTGAAGTGCCATAACATTCAAGTGATGCTGCCGTTTTTTTTCCAACAACGGCGATTTTTAAATGTTCCGGAAGGCTGTAGTGATTCTGCAGGTCAAAAAGCCGGGCGAAAAAATACCGCAGGCCATTTGGACTCGTAAAAACAATCCAGTTAAACGCATCGAGATTTTTCATTTGTGTCCATGCAAATTCATCAAGAGGCAAAGGCTTCACATTGATGGTTGGCATAGAAAGCAGGGTGGCTGATTCTTCGGTCAAAAGAGTTTCCAACTCAGCTGACTGCCCTGCAGGTCTGGTCGAAATAAATATCTTGTTTTCTAGTAGTTTGCCCATATGTTTCAGTGAGTATGGTTGGCTGTTTTGATTTGATTCAGGATTTCAAGTGCTCCTCTTTTTAGCATTTTCTCGCCGAGTTGAACACCTATTTCTGCATCATTTGTTATTTCTCCTGAAATGTCTTCCCTGATGTATTGTTTTCCGTCAACCGATGCAACAAATCCGCTCATGTTCAAAATGCCATTTTCGATTTTCGAATAGCATCCGAGCGGAACCTGACACCCACCTTCAAGATGAGCCAGAAATGCACGTTCGGCAATAATGGTATTCCATGTTTCCTGATGATTCAGCTTTTCCATCAGAAGGTCAACCTCCGGGTCATTTAGCCGCGTTTCAATGGCAATCGCTCCCTGGCTGACTGCCGGCATGAGGACTTCAGGATCAATAATTTCAGTAATGTATTTTTCAAGTCCGAGGCGTTGCAATCCGGCTGCCGCCATGATCATGGCATCGCAATAACCATCTTCCATTTTTTTGAGGCGGGAATTGACATTTCCCCGGATGTCTTTAATGATAATCTGTGGATTTATTTTCAGGAGTCCAGCTATCCGGCGCAGGCTGGAAGTAGCCACCACATCGCCTGCTTTCAGGTCGGACAGTTTTTTGCCGTCTAAACTCACCAGCGCGTCGCGAAATTCTCCCCGCTCCAAAACTGCTCCTAATTTTAAACCTTCCGGCAACTTTGTGGGGAGGTCTTTTAGGCTGTGAACAGCTAAATCGACAGACCTATCCAGCAGCTCATTTTCAATTTCTTTGGTGAATAAGCCCTTGTCTCCGATTTTTGAGAGCGCAACATCAAGAATTTTATCTCCTTTTGTTTTGATGATTTTCAACTCAACCTGAAGCTCAGGGAATATATTTTCGAGTGTGGCTTTTACTTTTTCTGCCTGATAAAGTGCAAGTTGGCTGCCACGAGTGCCAATACGTATAGTTTTTTTCATTCCGATCAATCAAGAGCAAACCAAGTGGATTTGCTGACAAAATATTTTATTCGAATTTAAATAAATCATTGATGATTTTAAGCGAATCAATGTTTTTTCCGTTATCGGTCAAATCTTTCAGATTTTTAATCAGCAAACGGGTGTAACGCTGGGTAAGGTGTTTGGCATAATCATCAACAATTTCCTGCATTTCCGGAGTGTTTACCTTACGGTAGGAGGAAAGTTCTTCCTGATTGATGTTTTGCAGGTTAGTTGTTATGGTGTTGATGGCCGGACGAAGTGATCGGCTGGCAAGCCATTCCGTGAAATCGGCAATTACTTCATCCAGAATTACTTTTGCTTTTTCTGCAGCTTCTTTCTTTCTTTCAGTCGTTTGCGCTACAATTTCCTGAAGGTCGTCGACTCCAAGTAACTCAATATGATCCAGTTCTCCAACTTCTTTTTCAATGTTTCGGGGAACCGAAAGGTCAACATAAACCTGCCTGTGGTCAGGTCTGATCAACTGGTTTTGTCTGACCATTTCAGCTGTGATAATGAGTTCAGTTGAAGAAGTTGCGATCATCACGATATCAAAGCCGTGCAAATATTTGCTAAATGAATCGAAGGGTATGGCCATCCCATTGTATTTAGTGGCTGTACTTTCAGCTTTGTCGTTCGTCCTGTTTGAAATGGCGATTTGTTTGACTCCTTTTTTGAAAATATTCTGAAGAGCAAGATTCCCTGTTTCACCTGCACCAACCATAAGAACCGATTTGTCAGACAATCCGTTTAATAAATTGGAACACATCTCAACGGCAGCACTGCTTATCGAAGTAATTCCCAGTTTAATTCCAGTTTCAGTACGCACCCGTTTTGCGGCTTCAAACGATTTTTGAAAAAGACGCATTAGTATGGCATCGGTTAATGCAGCTTCGGTACACCTCAAATAGGCTTCCTTCACTTGTCCAATAATCTGATCTTCACCAATGATTTGAGAATCAAGGCCCGCTGCAACTTCAAACAAGTGGCGAACAGCACCTGCGTTTGACCGGTGGTAAAAGCAATGCCAGCAATGATCAGTCACCTGTTTGAACTTTTTAATAGCTTCATAAACCAACTCAAATGCGGTTTGGCTATCATGGATGTCCTGAGAGAAATAAATTTCTGTCCGGTTACAAGTCGAAATAAGCACCAGATCTGCAATTTCAGTTTCCTGTTGCAGGAATTCTGAAAATGGAATAATTTCGTCTTTGGAAAACGAAAACATTTCGCGAATCTCGGTTGGTGCTGTTTTATAGCTAATTCCAATCACCCCTATCATAAAAAATCTTTATCAGGATTGCTAATTCATACTAATTATACACAATAGAAATTGCAACTGTAGCTTTCCTGAAAGCTGAAATCGCATAATTTCTAAAAAACGAAAAATGTGCAAACTTTAAATTAGGAAACTGATGGAGGAGGGCGTGAGAATTGGAATCCGGAGAAAATAAATTCGTGAACTTTGATATTCCTGATCGGAAGGGTTATTATTCCCGTTTCGGGTGGAAATGCAGAAGATGAGGCCTCCGACGTTAAAATGTCAGTTTGATTCTGAATTTTTTCGCTCTTGACCTGGTAGTAATATATCGAATGATCTGCTGTCTTTTGTTTGGCTTCAACAGGAATGGTAACCGAAGCGATCTCTAAAACCTCTTCTCCTGTGCTATTATTGAATATACCCATAGCAAAGCCGAAAAAATAAAATGCGGCGAGCAGCAGATAGGGCATTGGTGTCGATAATAGTCCGAGGAAAAACACTGTCTTGGTTTTAGGTAAATATTTATCTTTGAAACATAGCCTTTATAACAGCTTGCTTCTTTTTTTGTTGTACGCAAATGTAATAATTCTGAATGAATAGGCAGGCTTCGCTGTATTGATATATGTCAGCAGTTAGATGGATGCATTTTAAAAATGATCCTTGCATGCTCTTTATCCTTTCAGGTACAAATTACTATCACCATAACTCAGAAAACGATAGTCGTTTGCCAGCGCATAATCGTAAATCGTTCGCCATTCATTACCCAAATAAGCCGAAATTAGCAATAACAGTGTACTTCGGGGCTGGTGAAAATTGGTAATCAGCCCGTCAACCAGCCTGAACTGATAACCCGGGGCAATAATGATCTGGGTTGATGCAGATAAATAATCCGTCTGATTACGATCCAATAAGTTCAACAGAGATTGTAAGGCATCGTTCGCCGAAAATTGATTTTCTTTTTCCTGATAGGCTTCCCATTGTGAAACTTTCAAGTCAGAACTGTCTGTTTCCGGATTTAGAAAAGCCTGAAGACCCAACCAGTAAAGACTTTCCATCGTTCTGACAGAAGTGGTCCCAACTGCAATTCTTTTTCCGGAGTGGTGAATGAGCCGATTCAGGAAATCGCGGTTGATGAACAAATGTTCGGAGTGCATCTCATGATCCGAAATTTGTTCACTTTTTACAGGTTGAAAAGTTCCGGCTCCAACATGCAAGGTCAGTTCTGCCAGTTCATGGCCTTCTTCCTTCAGGTGATTAAATACTTTCTCGGTAAAATGTAATCCGGCAGTTGGTGCGGCAACCGAACCTTTGATTTTGGAATATACGGTTTGGTAGCGTTCCAGATCGCTTTGTTCTGTTTCTCTGTTCAGGTATGGCGGAATGGGTAACGATCCGGCAAGCTCGATGATTCGGGTAAACTCAAAATCCGGATTATTCCAGCTAAATCGAATCAGATTTTTATTTGTTTCCGGAGAAGCTTGCTCTACACAAAGTTCTATTTCGGTTTCATCAATCCGGATTGTTTGGCGTAATTTTTCGCCTTTCCATTTTTTCTGGTTGCCAATCATACATTTCCAAATACACGATCGGGTGGTTTGAAAGGAAATCTGATAATCTGATGGATCAATCGGGTCAAGGCAGAATATTTCGATTTTAGCTCCGGTTTCTTTCTGGAAATGAAGCCGGGCGCGAATTACTTTTGTATTGTTAAAAATCAGCAGGCTTTTGGCTGGCAAATGTTCCGGAAGATTTCCAAATTTGGAATCATGAATCTGTCCATTCTTCCAAAGCAGTAATTTCGACTGATCGCGTTTGGCGAGCGGATATTTGGCAATTTTAGCATCCGGCAGTATATAGGCATAATCGTTAATCGATATGCCGGTTACTTGTTCGAGTAATTTGTTTTTGTGTCCCATAGGTATTTGGTGGCCAAAAATACAGAATCAATGGCATGAGTCAAAATTGTGATGATCTAAAAGCTACAAATAATTTTCGTGCTTTATTATTCTGGGATTCTGTACTTTGTCCTGTGTCTTTTATTGTAGTTTTGTGTAAAATTTCAGAAAATGATAAAAGCAGGAGATAAAGTAAGGTTTTTAAATGCCGTGGGAGGCGGTGTTGTAAAATCGGTCATGAATAAAACCATGGTAAGTGTTGAAGATTACGATGGATTCGAAGTTCCGACTCTGATTAGCCAACTGGTGGTGGTCGATGATTCTGTTGCGATGAATCCGGAAAGTCGTGCATTACGGAATAGAGTTTCTGTAAAAAATGAAGAAGTTCCGGAAATAAAAGTAAAACCCAAAGCTGAACCCAAATATGTAAGCGGCAAAGACGCTCCCGACTGTTTCTTCGCGTTTGTTCCTCAGGATGAGAATAATCCGGTTGAAGGTGAATTGAAGGTTTATCTGGTAAACGACAGTAATAATTTTGTGTTGTATAATTACAGTCACCTGAAAAACAAAGAATACCGGAGTGTGGATTCGGGTAAAATGAATCCAAACAGCAAGCATTATCTGGAAAGTTTCAGCCGTTTCGATCTGAATGAGTTGCCTTATTTTCAGTTTCAGCTCATCTTTTTCAAAGAAGAATCTCCGAAGCTTGAAAACCCGGTTGTGAAAAGTCTTCATTTGAATCCGGTCAAGTTTTACCGGCAGAACAGTTACGAGAAAACCCGCTTCTTTACTCAAAACGCGATTGTTTTTTCATTACTTGAACCTGATATGGAAACCGAAGTTGCCAAACTAACGGTAACTGATCTGAGTGATATTATTCTTGAGAAAGAGGAACCAAAGGTTGTCTTGAAAAAAGCAGTTTCGCCTGATTTGGTCGAGATTGACTTACATATCCATGAATTACTTGAGGACACTCGCGGTTTAAGTAACCACGAAATGCTGGAAGTTCAGCTTGGCAGATTCCATAACGAACTGGAAACAGCGATCAAAAACGGAACCCGGAGAATTGTTTTTATCCACGGAATTGGAAACGGAACACTCAAACAGGAATTACGCAAAGAGCTCACGAGCAAATATAAAAAATACTATTTCCAGGATGCCAGCTTTAAAGAATATGGCTACGGTGCCACCATGGTGATTTTGAAAAATGCTTAACCCGATTCGAGTTGCGGGTTGCAAGTTTCGGGTTAAGAATTCGTAACCCGGAACTTGTAACCCGGAATTTTTTTCCGCATCTTTGCCGCGCAGACCGCTCTATCGCTGCCTTGCTTTCGGGTGGGGGAGAGGAAAGTCCGGGCAACACAGGGCGCCATGCTTCTTAACAGGAAGGCGGGTGAAAGCTTGCAGTAAGGTAACAGAAAATGACCACCCGGTTTCGACGTGTCGCGACCGGGAACGGGTGAAAAGGTGAGGCAAAAGCTCACCGGTGGTGGTGGCAACATCGCCAGCCGTACCTCTGATGGGTTGCAAAGCCAAATATATCATGATTTTCCGGTACGCCGGAATACAGAACGGCCCGTTTTGATTCTTCGGAAGTCGTGAGGGGTAGGCTGCTGGATCGGGTTAGTGATAACCCGGGTAGATAAATGATAGAGGTTCGTCGTAAGACGAATACAGAACCCGGCTTACAGGTTTGCGTTTTTTTTATAAAAGTGAAGGCGATCGTTTTGATGATCGCCTTCACTTTTTACATTTTGTGACTTAGTATTTTTTGTGGTATCCCTGTACTCTTTTTTGATACCATCGGTATTTGACAACTCTGTATATTTCCTAACTTTGAACTGTTGCAGCAATGCAACTCATTTGACAATGATTCAAGCTGCCGGCAATGGAGACGCACCAAAGCCGGCAGCTTTCTCATTATCATTATTCCGAGCGCGACTTAAAGTCGCACCCGGAATAATGATAATGAGAAAGTCGCACCCGGAATAGTGCGGACAGAAAAGTATAGATTGTATAACAATAAAATCTATTTGATATGCAATTCGAAGAAGGTCATATCTATCACTTGTATAATCAAGGCAATAACCGACAAAAGATATTTTTTGATCGTGAAAACTACTTGTTCTTTCTTCGAAAGATTCGAACACATGTAATTCCATTTGCTGATATCGTAGCATGGTGTTTAATGCCCAATCATTTTCATTTGATGGTATATGTGAATATGACGGAAGTCGATGAGCAATTAATTAATCCGACTGCAAATCCGGGTGCGACTCAAAGTCGCGCCCGGATTAATGACCCTAATATGAGTCTCGCCCGGAATACAACAAATAAGCAAATGAGTTTCAATAAGTCGATTGGTATTATGCTTGCTTCCTATACCCGGGCGATTAATAAACAACACAATTGGAGCGGATCTCTCTTTCGTTCCGAAACAAAAGCAGTTTGTCTGACTGAAATCAATGGAGTTTCACCGGGTTGGAATATAGGCGAGGGAATTACACAAATTACAAGTAATGATTCTGAGTTGGACTATCCCAATGTCTGTTTCAATTATATCCTTGATAACCCGGTAAAAGACAAACTGGTTAAGCGACAAGATGAATGGGAATTTTCTTCGTGTGCTGATTCCCTGGGATTCAGAAAAGGCGATTTGATTAACAGAAGCAGAATTGAGGAATTTGGTCTCCGGTTGATTTAGCGTATGTGATTAAAGTCCGGGCGCGACTTCGAGTCGCACCCGGACTGGCAATGATTCAAGCTGCCGGCAATGGAGACGCACCAAAGCCGGCAGCTTTTTATTTTGTACTGAAATTAATCGGTACTGTATAAGCAACACAAACAGGCACTCCTTTTTGTTTGCCTGGTGTCCATTCCGGCATCAGAGAAACAACTCGTAATGCTTCTGCATCCAGTTCAGGACTTATGCCTTTAGCAATAGTAGCACCTTCAACTTTCCCGAAGGAATTCACAACAAATCTCACAAAAACCTTTCCTTCAATACCTTTTGATTTAGCATCTTCCGGATATTCTATGTTTTGGCTTATCCATTCTTTCAATGCTTCATTTCCTCCAGGAAAATCAGGCATGTCTTCTACCATTTGATAGACTTGGGTAAATAATGAATAATTGATATGCAGCGCTTTGGCCTTTCTTAATTGTTCCTTTATCATTGTAATCTGATCATCAGGGACATGAGCTGCAACTTTTATGCTTACTATACCATTGGGATTTTTTTCTATAAAGAGCTCAGCCTTTTTGCTTAACTCATCCATCGAACTGACTTTCTCTTCCGAAGCCACAAAAATTCCCTCGGCCCGAACCTCAACCAACAATAATGGCTGATCATTTTTTCTTTCGGATACCATTACCGGACTATGCATAAAATCAGCAACTGATGGTATCAGTTTATCAATTTCGTTTCGCTGTGCCAAAGTAAGTTTTGTATAAGGAGTATTAAAAATAGAACTGGCATATTTCCCCCGAATTTCAAGAATGGTGTTTCCGATGATATTCAGTAGTTTCTGATAATCCTCATCTGGAGTTGCCATGTCTTTCTGAATGATGAAATATCTCCTTGTGGTCATTTTTTCCTGACCATTAACCAATAACTTTAGATATTCAGATTTCGTTTTTTCATCAGCTAATTCATAATCCAAATATTTTTTGATTTGGGTTGGCAACTTCTTGAAAGAAATTACTTCATTCCATGACTTCATTTTGGATTTTGAATCAATTTGGATAAGATAAGCATACAACGTTTCTTTAGAATGTCTTTCTAGCATCAACTTCCCTGGGATCCCAAAATCGTCCTCGCTCCATTGTTTTACAGAATCTTGCTGAAGTTCCTGAACTAACGAGGGAAGTGAAAAGCTTTCCGGAGGAGCATTTTCGCCTGTTTTGCCGAAGGCCATCAGCAGCAGGGCAAGCAGGGGAAGAAAGGCCGCCGCCTTCCAACGCCACACTTTGCTGGTTTTTTGTTTGTTCATCATGGTAATTCGTTTTTTAATTTGACAATGATTAAAACTGTTTGCAAGTGCGAACTTTTGATGTCCGACACATTTTTGAATAATAAGAATTTGATATTGAGTTGCATCGATGCCTTTGTTGAGGGTGTGGTCGTCGGCCTGATATTCATGAATCGCTTTCATGTCGCGGATTAGCCAATAAACCAGCGGATTAAACCAGTGGACGATTTTGAATGCTTCCATTAGAATCAGGTCGAAAAAGTGACCTGCACGGATATGCGCCTGCTCGTGTGAAAGAATGGCCTTGCTGTTGGTCTCGAAATCGTGCCGCGAAATCAGGATATTCCGGCCAAATGAAAATGCCGGCAGATCTTCCTCAGTCATGAACAGCCGAATACCGTCGTTCCTGACTAAACGAGCCTTGCTGAAAAGCCGGAGAACCGAAAAAATGCTGTGCAGTAAAATCAGGAAGGATACGAATAAGCCGGCCAGGTAGGCGAATTGGAGCAGTTGCGCTGTCGGAATTACAAATTGCCTGTCGGGTTTTAAAACCGGTGTTGAAGCGGCAATTGTTCCGGCATCTTCCGGCATTGGCGCAACTTTGGGAACAATCTCACTGCCTGAAAACTCCGGCATGAGCTGAACCGGAACGGACTGATGCATCATCTGCGGCATGTAAAGCAGCGGGATAACCGTTGAACAGGCTACAGCTGTAAGCAACAGAAGCCGGTTAAACACGAAAAAAGTCTCCTTCCGCAGCAAAAACCTGAAGCCCAGATAGAGCAAGCTAATGCTGAGTGTTGATTTTAAAATATACAACAGAAAATCATTCATTGGTGCTGGTATTACGTGATTCGGCCTGACGGATCAGCTCTTTAATTTCTTCAGTCGAAATGTCTTGTTCTTCAACAAACATTGAAACGACCGAAGCATACGACTTGTCGAAATATTTGCTCACCAGATTTTTGATTGTGTTTTTACTGAATTCCTCGCGCGAAATGACTGCAAAATAGCGATGTGTATTTCCGAACTGTTCGTGGCCTACAAAACCCTTCTCTTCCAGCCCGCGCACGATGGTTGAAATCGTATTGTAATGTGGTTTCGGATCGGCCAGCATGTCTATAATTTCTTTGACAAATACGGAACCCTTTTCCCAAAAAAGTTCCATGATTTCTTCTTCCCGGTTTGTAAGATGTCTCATGATATTTAAGCTTTGATCAAATATAACTATATTATTTAGTTTGCAAACTATATTTAGTAGTTTTATTCCTGGTTTTTTTAGTTTTCTATTCAGTCAAAGGATTTTTGTTTATTCATTATCTCCTCTATCCGACAGATTCCTTATGGAGTGCGATTCTTATTTCTTACTTTTGAGGAAAAAGTAAAAATGTTGGTTGTTTCAATGAGCTCCAAAAAAATACTCACTTTACAATTGGTGGAATAGGATTAAGAAAATCAGAAAATTATTTTTTTAATACATGTGTTCTCTGGTAAAAGGACTTATTTTGCTTATACTAAGATGCGGAAGTTTTCGTTTATCCAATATTATTGTTAAAACATCGAATTGAAAATGATTAGGTCTAAAAATGTACTCAATATTCCGGTTTTATTGATGATTCTTTTGCTAAGTCCGTCAATGGGATCACAAGTATTTGCACAGAACCATGCTCCTGAAATAGGAATTTATGACGGAAAAATAGGAAACGATCAGATTGTGCTGGTTGCTGAAAGGGCAGATCCGACAACACTGAAGGGTTATTTTGTTTTGAACAGAGGAAAAGCGGTGGAAGAAAGTCACACTTTTTCGTTGGTTTTCTCCGGAAGTCAACCGTTTTTTCAATCAGATCTGTATGTCGGAAAACTGAATTCTGAGAATATCAGTTCTTCATCCTTTGATGGAATTCTGACTCTAATGAACAAGAAGAAACGATTTTTCTTTTGGCGACCGAAAGAGGATCTGAAATTTGTCCTGCGTCCTGAAATGATTGTACATCCAACTGATCGTTATCAGAAGGAAATATTTAGTGGAGTGGAAGTCAAGAGCGATCTTTTATATGGAAAAGCAAAAGGCTACTGGACGCGGTCACCATACAGCGATGACCCTTATATCACCACTTTGAGCAAAGGATTAATCAAAGCATTCGACGATACAGAGGTTCTTGATTTGAAACTGGATATTTATTATCCGAAAACAGATGTTTTCAAAAACCGGCCATTAGTGATGCTTATTCACGGAGGAGCATTTTATATTGGCAGTAAAGAATCGGCCGCTGAAAAGTCGTTGGCAACTTCATTTGCCAGGCGGGGTTATGTGGTCGCTTCGATCGATTACCGTCTGGGTTTTAAATTGCTGCCCAGTGATATCGAAATGAGTGCTTACAGGGCTGTTCAGGATGCTCATGCAGCCCTTCGGTTTCTTTCCCACAATGCCAAAGGACTGGGAATTGACCCAACCCAAATCTATGTTGGAGGAACAAGTGCCGGAGCAGTGGCTGCGCTTAATGTAGCTTTTATGGACAATGATGAACGGCCTTTACGTATTCAGGCTGCAAATAAGGAAGGATATGTGACAAAGATTGAGGAGTCAGGAAATAAATACACTGAAAAGTTTGAAATTAAGGCAGTTGCCAATTTGTGGGGAGCAGTTTCCGATTTAAATATAATTGACAAAGATGAAAAAATATCGGTTTTATCGATACACGGCACAGCCGACGATATTGTGCCTTTCGAAAGTGATTATCCGTTTCGAAATTCGCTGATGTTAAACCGTCTGATCATGGATAAAATGTATGGATCGAAATCCATTCACGACAGGCTGAATATTCTTGGTATCCGGAACCGTCTGGTTTCGCTGGCCGGCCTTGGTCATGAACCTGAACTTGATAATTACAAAACACTGAACCACTGGATGGATACAATCACCAGCAATGGCGCACGTTTTTTATACGAGGAAACAGCTCCTGAACTTATGTTGCCGCCAAATCAGTTAACCATTTCCGGAAATGCTGTTATTAAACCTTTCTATTTTGAAGTTAACAATGGTTCTTTGGTTCAGATTTCAGTTGTTGGAGGAGTTAAAACCAATGGAGACCCGACTGATCCTTCAGTTATTTGGATTAAAAATGCGGATAGGAAACAACTTATTTTTCTCACTACCAATAAATTTGAAGCCTGGAATACAAAATCCTTTCCGGTTACAGTTACCAATTAAGCATATCTAAATTATCAGTAAAAACAAAGGCCACTCGTAAAGAGCAGCCTTTGTCTGTATTCTGAAGTATTTTGCTGGCTACATAAGGAAGCTAAGCAAGATACCGGCTGCTACTGCAGAACCGATAACTCCGGCAACGTTTGGACCCAGTGCATGCATGAGCAAATGGTTTGTTCTGTCGTATTCTAACCCAACAACCTGCGAAACACGGGCACTATGCGGTACGGCAGATACACCGGCATTTCCGATCAACGGATTAATCTTGTTCCCCTCCTTAAGGAAAAGGTTTAAGAGTTTAACAAACATAACTCCACCGAAAGTTGCAATCGAAAAGGCAACTGCGCCAATTACAAAAATTCCTACTGATTTTAAGGTCAGAAATGTTGTAGCCTGAGTTGAGGCACCAACAGTTAAACCAATCAGAATAGTCACGATATCAATCATCGGACCTTTGGCTGTATCAGCTAAACGTTTGGTGACACCACTTTCTTTTAACAGGTTTCCGAAGAATAACATTCCTAAAAGAGGAATACCGCTGGGAACAATAAATGTGGTTAACAACATCCCGGCAATAGCGAATATTATTTTTTCCACTTTGGATACAGAACGTGGAGGTTTCATCCGGATTACCCGTTCTTTTTTGCTGGTTAGCAACCTCATGATTGGTGGTTGAATAACCGGAACCAGCGCCATGTACGAATAGGATGAAATCGCGATGGCACCCATTAAGTCAGGTGCAAGTTTTGAAGCAAGGAAGATGGCTGTCGGGCCATCGGCACCTCCAATAATAGCAATAGCACCGGCTTCCGTAGGGGCAAAACCGATTGCAAGAGCGATACAATATGCTCCAAAAATTCCCAGTTGTGCCGCAGCACCGATTACGATGAGCTTTGGATTTGAAATCAAAGCCGAAAAGTCGGTCATTGCACCGATCCCCAGGAATATAAGAGGAGGATAGATTCCATAAAGTACTCCAAAATAGAGGTAATTCAATACACTTCCGGTTTCGTATACCCCAATGTCATAACCTGGTGCAAATGCAACATTTCCAACCATGATACCAAAGCCAATCGGAATGAGCAGCATTGGTTCAAATCCTTTTGCAATCGCCAGATAAATAAAGATCATCCCAATTCCAATCATGATGAGATGCCCCATTGTCAGGTTGGCAAATGCAGTGAACTGGAAAAATTGCATGAGGTGATCAATCATAAATTCAAAAAAAGTACCCATGTTTTAATCTCCTATTATTATTAATACGTCACCCTCCATAACATTGTCGCCTTTTTGTTTCAGGATCGACACTACTTTCCCTGATTTATCCGCTTCGATGTTGTTTTCCATCTTCATGGCTTCCAACATCAATAGTTTTTGTCCGATTTTTACGGTATCGCCTTCTTTGATATACATCTCAAGAATAACACCCGGAAGTGGTGATTTGATACTTCCTGCACCTTTGGGAGTTGAGGGACTGCTTGTTTTTGCAACCGAAGGATCACTGTCTGTTGATGGGACAGCGTTGTGACGGACTAGCTTTGGTGTTTTTGTTGCTTTAAATTCTTTCTCCAGTTCAACCTTGTAGAGAGTTCCGTTTACCTCTATTTCTGCAACATTGTCTTCAATAGTAAGGATTTCGGTCTCATATTGATTACCGTGTATGTTAAATTTATATTTTTTCATGCTCCTTGATTTTAACGTGGTGATTTTCTTAATGTATAAATTTTCGAACTCCATGGCGAATAGTTTCTGGAAACCTTATGGATCGTCAAAACGGTATTCTCATAGTCATGTGTTTCGCTTTCGTACAGGTAAAGGGACATTGCAATTGCTGCGTTGACTTCTCCGGAAATTCCTTCTTCATCAGTTCTTTTTACCACTTTACTGCCTGATGATACGGGGTTTTTATCTTTCGCCGTGGTAGCAGCTTTTCCCATAAAAAATCGGCCTGTATTTTTAAAAATAAGAGAAAGAATGGCTAGTGCTGAAAAGACAACAAACATGGCAATCAACGTCATGGCAATGCCATAAGGATCCATTTTGATAAAATTCTCTCCTGAGGATGCTTTGCGGCTATGGTCGTTGTTGGCTCCTGGGGTTGAATGATTCAGTTTTTCCCATTCTGAAGTTTCGTAGTTAACACGGCCATCGGTAATATCGACGCTTTGATCCATCGGTATTTCCACTTTATCAATCAGTGTCTTTCCATCAGCATTGAATAGCGCAATGGTCTTTCCTGCTTCAAGAGTGAAATTTAAATGAAAAATACCACGTGTTGGTTTCTGGTCAGCCCAGAAAACGATATAACCGCGCCTGGAAATTTCAGTTGCCGGGTCTTCAGAAGGTATCCAGTATTTGGTCGGATTATTCAGATCATCTGTCAAAAAACACCCAGCAATATTTATCGTTGAGTAAGATGTGTTGAAAAGTTCAATCCATGGACTGTGAATACCAAAATCATCCACGAAGCTTGAATCGTTCAATACCAGAATTTCATTAAATCTGAAGTCGGTAGCATTTTGGGCAGATGCCGTTTTGCTTCCTGCAGCGACCGCAAACAGAATGAGTATTCCGAATAAAAAATATTTAATTCTTTTTTGCATAGTCATATTATAATGGAAGATTAGCATGTTTCTTATCGGGCATTGACTCTTTTTTTGTAGCCAGAGCCTGAAGGGCGCGTATAATCCTGAAACGGGTATTACGAGGCTCAATCACATCGTCGATGTAACCGTATTGTGCTGCCTTGTATGGGTTCGCGAATTTATCTTTGTATTCTTCTTCCGCCTGAGCTGCGTATGCCAGACGTTCGGTCTCGTCTTCAATAGCGGCAATTTTTTTGTGCCGAAGAACTTCGATTGCACCTTTGGGTCCCATTACTGCAATTTCTCCTGATGGCCATGAATAATTGATGTCGCCACGCAGGTGTTTCGAACTCATAACGCAATAGGCACCACCATATGCTTTCCGAAGAATAATGGTCACTTTTGGAACTGTAGCAGAGCCATAAGCAAATAATAATTTGGCGCCATTAATAATGATTCCACCGTACTCCTGAGCTGTTCCCGGAAGGAATCCCGGTACGTCAACCAAAGTGACAATCGGAATATTGAATGCATCGCAATAACGGACGAAACGAGCTGCTTTTCTGGAAGCGTTATTATCGAGCACACCTGCCAGATAGTTGGGCTGATTGGCAACGATACCGGTTGAAACTCCATTAAAACGGGCAAATCCTACAATTATATTCTGCGCATAATTCCGGTGAACTTCCAAAAATTCATTGTAATCAACAATGGAATGAATGACGTCTTTTACATCATATGGTTTATTTGGATTTTCCGGAATCACCTCGTTGAGGAAATCATCCAGACGGTCAGCCGGATCCTCGCATGGAGCTAAAGGAGCATCTTCCAGATTATTTTGAGGCATATAGCTCAAAAGTTTGCGGATCAGTGACAGTCCTTCCTGCTCATCTTCAGCAATAAAGTGAGAAACACCTGATTTTGAACCATGAACAGAAGCTCCGCCAAGTTGTTCTTCAGTTACAATTTCTCCGGTCACTGTCTTTACCACTTTCGGGCCGGTTAAAAACATGTAACTGGTACCTTTGCTCATGATGATAAAATCAGTCAGAGCTGGTGAGTAAACAGCGCCACCGGCACACGGACCAAAAATAGCTGAGATTTGCGGAACAACTCCGGAAGCCATAATGTTACGTTCGAAAATTTCGGCATAGCCAGCCAGGGCAGTAACACCTTCCTGAATACGGGCGCCGCCTGAATCGTTGATACCGATCAGAGGAGCTCCGACTTTCATGGCCATGTCCATCACTTTGCAAATTTTCAGTGCATAAGTTTCAGACAATGAACCTCCGAAAACGGTAAAATCCTGTGCATAAATATATACCACACGACCGTCGATGGTTCCCTGTCCGGTTACTACACCATCGCCCAGAAATTTGGTTTTTTCCATGCCGAAGTTGTCGCAACGGTGAGTCACAAACATGTCGTATTCTTCGAAACTACCTTCGTCGAGCAATAGATCGATGCGTTCGCGGGCAGTTAATTTCCCTTTTGCATGCTGGGCTGCAATTCTTTTTTCTCCACCTCCGAGTTTTGCTTCAGTGCGAAGGTCAATGAGTTTTTTTATTTTGTCTTGATTGTTCATGTGATTAAGATAAAATGTGTAGTTATTGTTTGTCAGAACAAAGTTCAGTTAATACACCAAGTGTTGACTTGGGGTGAAGGAAACCAATATTCAGTCCTTCGGCTCCTTTGCGACTGGTCTTATCGATTAGTTGAACGCCTTTTGAGGCAACATCAGTTAATGCTTCGTTAATGTTGTCGACAGCAAAAGCAAGATGGTGCACACCTGGTCCTTTTTTCTCCAGGAATTTCCCGATTGGGCCATTTGGATCAGTTGATTCCAAAAGTTCGATTTTTGTTTGTCCTACCTTAAAGAAGGCTGTTTTTACTTTCTGATCGGCCACTTCTTCAACGGCATAACATTTCAGACCTAATACATTTTCGTAATAAGGAATTGCTTCTTCCAGATTGTTTACAGCTATTCCAATGTGTTCAATATGTGTTATTTCCATTTTGTTTATATATTATTATTTGATAAGGAAAATATTGGTTTCATGTTTTGTTTTTTGTGCTGCAAAAGTACACTTAGAATAAATCTTTTTTAACAGATCGCTCAATTATTCGAAATTTAAGGCGTGTGTTTTTCAGCAGAAACAGTTTTGATATTGAATTTAATTTTATTGTGATCAGCTGTTTATATACGTTCTGTAAACTTGATTGTATATGTGCAGCCTTGATAATCGTAAAGTGATTGTAAAGAAAAAAGGCAGATTTTAATCCTGCCTTTTTCTTACACTATATTAATATGCATTCTTCACAAAATGGAAATGCGATCCGAAACGTTCATTCGCTGCTTTTTCCAAAGCTTCCCGGTGAGCAGGATGTGCGATTGAGATAAGTAACTTTGCACGTTCCTGTAATGTCTTTCCGTATAAATTTACAGCACCATACTCCGTAACAATCCAGTGCATATTAGCGCGTGTACTCACGACTCCCGAACCTTCAAGCAGTGTTGGGCATATTTTTGAAATTCCTTTGTTGGTTACCGAAGGCATTGCAATAATTGGTTTACCACCTTTCGAATAACCTGCACCACGGATAAAGTCAATTTGACCTCCTACGCCGGAGTAATGTGTGGTTCCAATTGAGTCGGCACAAACCTGACCGGTAATGTCAATGGACAAGGCCGAGTTAATTGCAGTAATTTTATCCAGTTTCCGAATAATACGTACGCTATTGGTGTAGCCGATATCCTTCATTTCAACCATGGGGTTATCATCTACAAAATCATAAGTTGCTTTTGTCCCCATTAGGAAGGAAGCAACCATTTTGCCACGGTCAATATTTTTTAGCCTGCCATTAACAACGCCTGATTCTACCAAAGGAAGAATGCCATCCGAGAACATTTCGGTGTGAACTCCAAGATCTTTGTGGTTTCCTAACTGAGCCAAAACTGCATTTGGAATGCCGCCGATACCCATCTGTAAACAAGCACCATCTTCGATCAGTTCGGCAACATTTTTACCAATCTGGATTTCTGTTTCAGACAGCGGTGGCATAACATGGGCATATAAAGGTATGTCGCAATGGACGAAAATATCAATGTTGTCGATGTTGACCATAGCATCGCCAAATGCACGAGGTACATTCGGATTAACGGCGGCGATCACATAGTCGGCGCATTCAATAGCGGCCAGCGTGGAATCTACTGAAGTTCCCAGAGACACATAACCATGTTTGTCTGGCAGCGAACACATCACCATGGCCACATTAACTTTCAGGTAACCCTCGCGGATCAGCTTTTGCGTTTCACTCAGGAATACCGGAATGTAATCAGCGTAGCCAGCCTGCGTTTGTTTACGCATATTCCCGGCAACAAAAAATTGCTCACATACAAAAATCCCTTCAAATTCAGGATCGGCGTAATCTACTTTTCCTTCAATATGAAGGTGCTGGATTTTAACATCAACGAATTCACCGTTCCGGCCACGCTCAACCATTGGTTTAATTAACGTGTGAGGCGTAACCGCGACCGAACTTAAATGGACCCTGTCGCCCGATTTAATGACTTTTACTGCTTCTTGAGGAGATACGTATTTGATTTGTTTCATAATGTGATTTTGAAAGGATTACCTTAAATTTTGCGCAAATATATAGATTATATTTGCGAACGTCGGTGAACAAAAGTCTATTTAAAATGGATCTACCTAAATCGATACTGTATGTGAAATATTTGTTAAGAAAAACGTTATCGGTTGAATGGCAGGTGTATATGTTTATATGTGTATGTGTTCGTTTCTCCGAGGCCGCATTTTGGAGATTGATCTTTGAGTTTTCGCTGAAGTGATAAATTCTTCTCTATATATTTAATGTTGATGTTATTTTTCTCGCTTTTATACCTATTGGAATCGTGTTGCCAGATTATTGTTTTGTTATAAATAAGAGTTGGATTATGAGAATACCTGAGAAAAACTGATGAACTGAATACCTTTGATCTATTTAAAAGATATCTTATGTATTCATTAATTGTAACTCCTAAATTCAGCGATATTGACGGACTTGGACATGTAAATAATACGGTGATGCCGGAATGGTTTGAATTGGCCCGGAATCCGATTTACCGAATGTTTAATCCTGATTTCGATTTTAAATACTGGAACTTGATACTTGCCCGTTTCGAAGTGGATTTTACCTCGCAAATTTTTTTTCATGATAATGTTGAAATTCAAACCTGGATTCAAAAGATAGGAAATTCATCCTTTGAAGTTTACCAGGAAGCCAGCCAAGGCGGAATAGTTGGTGCCAAGGGAAAAACGGTGTTGATTTATTATGATTTTAAGTTACAAAAGTCTATTCCTATTTCAGAACCGATCAGGGGAATGTTGAATGAGCATCTTTCTGTCATTGAAAAAACTCTTAGCTGTTTTTGACACGGAATGCATTTCAGTCAAATACTTCGGTTAAATTCGCTGTTCGCCCCTGTTAGGGAACAATGCTTAAATAGTTTTATCCAATTGTTAACACTGTCCTGTTCTTTTCTTTTTTATCAGGTTTAATCCTGAAATTTTTATCTTTGTCACGTTCATTTTTTCCTGATTTTTACATAGACAATTTATACCTAAATATCTCAAATGATTCTATTCTTTAAAACTCCTCAAGAAACTTTTATTGCTCTGAATTCGGCACAAAGTCTTAGTCAGGAAGATATTGAGAAGTTGATCTGGTTGTTTGGCGAGGCTGAAAAGCTTGGCGACGAAGTTTTAAACGGATGGTTTGTTGGTCCGCGCAAAGAGATGCTCACCCCATGGAGCACCAATGCCGTTGAGATTACACAGAACATGGGAATTCAGGGAATTCTGCGAATTGAGGAATATATTCAGGTTGCAGACCAGACTGCCGGGTACGATCCGATGTTGAAAGCACTGTATCACAATCTGAATCAGGAAATATTTACAATCAATAAAAAGCCTGAACCAATCCTTGAAATTGCTGACATTGCTGCATATAATGAGCAGGAAGGCCTGGCTCTCAGTGAAGATGAAATTCAATACCTGGATTCAGTTTCCGTGAAATTGGGTCGTAAATTAACTGATGGCGAAGTGTTTGGTTTCTCTCAGGTGAATTCAGAACATTGTCGTCATAAAATATTCAATGGTTCGTTTGTCATTGATGGGGTAGAGCAGGAAATGTCTTTATTTCAGCTCATCAAAAAAACTTCGAAACAAAATCCAAATAAAATAATTTCGGCCTACGCTGATAACTGCTCGTTTGTTCAGGGGCCGGTTGTTGAGCAGTTTGCTCCAAAGACTCAGGATAAACCTGACTTTTTCGAACTTACCGATATCGAAACGGTTCTTTCGCTGAAAGCAGAAACACATAATTTCCCAACGACAGTTGAACCATTTAATGGTGCAGCAACCGGAACAGGCGGCGAAATTCGTGACCGTATGGCTGGTGGAAAAGGAAGCTTGCCCATTGCAGGCACCGCGGTGTACATGACTGCCTATCCGCGCACCGAAGATTCACGCAGTTGGGAGCAATGCACCGAAGAACGTGACTGGCTTTACCAGACTCCGGAAGAAATACTGATCAAGGCTTCGAACGGAGCCAGCGATTTCGGTAATAAATTCGGACAACCTATTATTACTGGTTCGGTGTTGACTTTCGAACATTTTGAAAACAACCGCAAATTCGGTTTTGATAAAGTGATTATGCAAGCCGGAGGAATTGGGTTTGCTGCAAAAAGAGATAGCTTAAAAGATTTACCGACCAAAGGTGATAAGGTTGTGCTTTTAGGTGGCGATAATTACCGCATCGGAATGGGCGGAGGAGCAGTTTCGTCGGTTGCTACTGGCGAATTCAAAAATGACATTGAACTGAATGCTGTTCAACGTGCCAATCCGGAAATGCAGAAGCGTGTTTTTAATGCCATTCGGGCATTGAGCGAATCAGCTGAAAATCCAATTGTCTCGATACATGATCACGGCGCAGGTGGTCATCTGAACTGTCTTTCTGAACTGGTTGAAGCAACAGGTGGAAAAATTGATACTTCCAAACTACCGGTTGGCGATCCAACGCTTTCACAAAAGGAAATTATTGGAAACGAGTCTCAGGAACGAATGGGTCTGGTGATACATGAAAAAGACGTGCCACTTCTTCAGCGAATTGCTGAACGTGAGCGTGCCCCAATCTACGTGGTTGGTGAAGCTACCGGCGATATGCAGTTTACCTTCGAAAACTCGAAAACAGGAGAAAAACCTATCAACTGGCAGCTTTCGTACATGTTTGGAAAACCACCCAAAACCGTATTAACCGATACGACCCGGAATGAAAAATTCGCAGAACTGGAATATGAACCGGCTAAAATAGAGGAATACCTCGAAGATGTATTGCAATTGGAAGCCGTTGCCTGTAAAGACTGGCTGACCAACAAGGTTGACCGTTCGGTTACCGGACGTATTGCCAAACAGCAGTGTGCCGGACAATTACAGCTACCGCTGAACAACGTGGGGGTAATTACCCTCGATTATCAGGGGGAAAAAGGATTGGCAACTACCATTGGTCATGCACCTGTTGCTGCTTTGGTTGATCCTGAAGCCGGATCGGTTCTTGCCATTGCAGAATCGCTGACGAACCTGGTGTGGGCACCGCTTACCGATCAGTTGAAAGGCGTTTCGCTGAGTGCCAACTGGATGTGGCCGGCCAAAAACGAAGGCGAAAATGCACGCATTTACAAAGCTGTTAAGGCTGCCAGCGATTTTGCCTGTGCATTGGGGATTAATATTCCGACGGGAAAAGATTCCATGTCGATGACCCAGAAATATAAGGATGGTGTAGTTTATTCACCGGGAACAGTTATTATTTCAGCTTCAGCCGAAGTTTCTGATGTGAAAAAAGTGGTTGAACCAGTGCTGATTAACGATGTGAAGTCTTCCATTTATTTTGTCGATTTTTCGAAAATGCATCGGGTTCTGGGAGGAAGCGCTTTTTCTCAGATCATCAATAAACTCGGGACTGAAGCTCCTTCGGTTGCTGATTCGGCCTATTTTGCTGCTGCGTTTAATGCTATTCAAGATTGTATTGAAGACCAGAATATTCTGGCCGGACATGATATTTCTTCAGGAGGTTTGATTACTACTTTACTTGAAATGTGCTTTGCCGATAACTATTCCGGAATGACACTTGATTTGAGCGGTATAGGTGAAGCTGATCTGGTGAAAGTATTATTCAGCGAAAATCCGGGAGTTGTTGTTCAGGTTGCCGATGCTGTTGCATTTGAAACAAAACTCGGTACTGCAGGTGTTCAATTTGAAAAGATTGGAAAACCATCCGGAAGCCGTGAGTTTTCAATCAAAAATGGTACTGAAGAATATGGGTTCGATCTCAACTCATTGCGCGAATTGTGGTTCAAGTCGTCGTATTTGCTCGACCGCAAACAATCCGGAGAAAAACTGGCACTTGAACGTTTCCTGAATTACAAAAAAAACGAACTGATATACGACTTTAAAGGTTTTACCGGCAAAGCAGCAGACCTGGGCATTGACCTGAAACGGCGCGGAAAAAGTGGAATCAAGGCTGCCATCATTCGGGAGAAGGGTGTGAATGGCGATCGTGAAATGGCTTACATGATGTATCTGGCCGGAATGGATGTGAAAGATGTTCACATGACTGACCTGATCGCCGGCCGCGAAACGCTGGAAGATGTCAATATGATTGTTTTTGTCGGTGGTTTCTCGAATTCAGATGTACTGGGCTCGGCCAAAGGATGGGCCGGCGCATTCAAATACAACGAGGCTGCGAAATTAGCGCTCGATAATTTCTATCGGCGCGAAGATACTTTGAGCCTGGGAGTTTGTAATGGATGTCAGCTGATGGTTGAACTGGGTTTGGTTTATCCGGAACGGGCTGAAAAACCTAAGATGTTGCACAACGAATCGCATAAATTTGAATCAGGATTTGTGAACGTGGAAATCCAGGCCAATAATTCGGTGATGTTGCAGTCGATGGAAGGAATGAAATTGGGTGTCTGGGTTGCCCATGGCGAAGGGAAATTCAGTTTGCCGCAGGAAGAATCAGCCTATCAGATTCCGATGAAATATGCCAATCCGGCTTATCCGGGAAATCCAAACGGTTCGGAATACAATACTGCATCTTTGTGTTCCGAAGATGGTCGTCACCTGGTGATGATGCCTCACCTTGAACGTGCATTCAAACCATGGCACTGGCCTTATTATCCTTCGGAAAGGAAATTCGATGAAGTTGCTCCCTGGATGGAAGCTTTTGTCAATGCGCGAAAATGGATTGAGAATAAAACGAAATAGTAGATTTTATGAAAATATTGAGGCTTTCCCTGTTGAATGGAATAGCCTCATTTTTTTTATTTGTTATATTGAGTACTCCGATTATCTTTGACAACCACATTAAAATAAATCTTATGCTTGAGTCTTTTCAATCACTGGCCGATTGGTACATGTTGCACATGAACTATTTTTCCATTACCCTTTTAATGGTCATCGAAAGTTCATTTATTCCGTTTCCTTCCGAAATAGTTATTCCACCAGCTATCTGGAAAGCTGCGGGAGGCGATTTAAACATGTACCTGGTTGTGCTTTTTGCTACTTTGGGTGCAGTTGTTGGAGCGATAATCAATTATGGTCTGGCTTTATGGTTAGGCCGGGCAATCGTTTACAGTCTGGTAGAAACAAAACTGGGTAAACTCTTCCTGCTTAGCCGGGCCAAGGTTGAAAATGCGGAAGTCTACTTTAACCGACACGGAAAGAGTTCAACATTTATCGGAAGATTAGTTCCGGGTATCCGTCAATTGATTTCAATACCTGCTGGCCTTGCCAAAATGAATGTCAAACAGTTTATTCTGTTTACTGCTTTGGGCTCAGGCCTTTGGAATATCATTCTTGCCGTTTTAAGTTATTCTTTGTATTCACAACAAGACTTGCTCAAAAAATACATGAGTGAACTTTCATATGCTTTACTTGCAGCAGGCCTTCTCTTTGTTGTTTATCTGATTATCAAGTATAAAAAGAAAAAAGAATAGACGTAATTTGAATTGGTAAATGAGGATTGTTTTTACTCATCCTTATTTTCAAACGACATTCAGTTCACTCTAATGTATCCGAAATTATTTTTTAAACAGGATCTGGAATGAAGTGCCTTCATTTTCAATGCTTGTGATTTTAATTTCGGCTCCATGCAATTCTATAATTTTGGCAACAATCGAAAGGCCGATTCCAAAACCACCAATGTATTTCGCATTGGTCGCCCTGTTAAATGGCTTAAAGATATGGTCCGTTTCATTTTCAGGAATGCCAATGCCATGATCAGAGATGGAAACAATCAGTAATTCATCGGAAATAGCTATTCCTACTGTAACTTCATCCTCCGAAAATTTACAGGCATTGTCTATCAGGTTTTTGAACGCGATTTCAAGCAGTCCTGAATTTCCCTTTACCAAAATATCCTGTTCATTTTCAGAATATTCAATTTTCGGTAATATTTTCCTTCCCGGATATTTTATTTTAATGGTTTGAATCGCATTAAAAATGAGTTCATCAATTCGTACATCGGTCTTTGTGATGATGTTATCCCGATTTAAATGAGCCAATTCCAGCAAGCTATTTAATAGTAGATTTAGTTTTCTGAGGTCATCAACCAATCTCGAAATGTGTTCAGTATATTCTTCCTGTTTCCTTTCACGGCTTAAAATGTAATCCGACTCAGCAATCATGATGGCCAGAGGTGTCCGTAACTCGTGTGAGGCATTCGATACAAAATCATCCTGACTCTTAAATACCATTTCAAGGTCAGACAACATCTCGTTAAAAGTAATGGACAATTGTTCTATTTCATCTTTGCGGTTTCCTTCGTCGAGACGGCTGTTTAGTTTGGACGAATTTATCTCTTTCACTTTTGTAATAATGCCCGAGATTGGTTTAATGGCTAGTTTGGAGAAGAAATAAGAAGCAGTTACTGAAAGCCATACACTAAAAAGAATGCTCCAAAGCAAGATGTTGCGTAAATCCTCCAGATTCTCGTGGCGATATTTGTCATATGCGATCACGAAAATCCGATGCAATTGATTGTCGGTTTTGTGTTTATAAATTACTCCGTCTTTATTTCCGATGGAAAAATAGGAAGGGTTAGACATCTCCGCGTTATCCGAGAGTATTTCAGCAGATAAAAAATGCAATTCATTGCTGTAGATCAGTTTATTCGACGCATCTGTTACAGCAATTTCTTCCTCTTCAAATGACCGGGTTGTCTGATGAATGATTTTCAGGAGCGTGGAGTCGACTTCTTCCACGTTAATCAATAATATGGCTGTATTTTCAGCTTTAATCAGAAGATTTTCTCTGAATTTCGAACGTTGACTGGTAAACGAAAAATAATAAGCCAGTACGGAAAAGAAGATTAGTATACCAAATACTAAAAAAGTGAATTGAAAGGATAACCTTGTTTTGATGTCCATATTAGATTTCTGTTTCACTGCAATAAAAACCAAAGCCAAATTTGGTATGTATGATTTTGGGTTCAAAATCCCGGTCGATTTTTTTTCTTAAGTAATTCACGTAGACATCAATAATGTTTGTTCCCGTTTCAAAATCCAGGTCCCATACTTTTTCAATGATGTATTCCCTTGAAAGCAACTTGTCTTTATTGATCAGAAAAGTTTCCATTAAAGCAAATTCCTTCGAAGTCAGTTCGATTTTTTTCCCGGCACGTGAGGCTGTTTTTTTATCCAGATCCATTTCGAAGTCAGCAATTTTTAATTTTCGAACCTGTGGTTTGTCAACGTTTGACCGTTTCAGAAAAACATTTATTCGGGCGAGTAATTCTCTGAAATCGAATGGTTTCAAAACGTAATCGTCGGCTCCTGCTTCAAATCCGATCAGTTTATTGTCCGGAGTTCCAAGTGCCGTAAGCATGATGATGGGTATTTTGCTATTCGTTTTCCGGATATCCTTGCATAATTCATACCCATTCAATAAAGGTAGGTTGATATCCATAATGACCAAATTATAATCCGTTTGTTTGATCATTCGTTTCCCGACATATCCGTCATTGGCCACGTCGGCCGTAAAACCTGATTCCTGTAGCTGCTTTTGGAGAATCCCGGCAAGTCGTTGTTCGTCTTCAACAATTAAAATATGAGCATTCTGCATCTGACCTGAATATTTTATACAAAACTAAGATACAAATTCATAGAGATCTTATTCTAATGAAATTCTAATTATTTTCTAATAAGCCTTTAACCGGCCAAGCTAAAATAGTTCGATAGATTTGTTTGAATCATCAATCAGAACTAAAACGATATAATCATGAAAAAATTTAAAATGTCAGGGGGAATGGCAATGGGTCTGTTTTGGGGCTCAGTCTTTGTGCTTTTAATCCTGTTGAAAGTCTTTGTATTCAATTAATTTACCAGGCGATTCGTTTTTAGGCTTACTCTGAATTGTTGTATGTATAAAAAAAAACCGGATTATACGTTGGTTTTCGGAATACCGTGAATGAAATACTCACGGTATTTTTTTTGTTTTATTTTTTCTTTACTGAATATGCTGTCAGTCGTGTATCAGGAATTTGTATAAGAAGATTTAAACTAATTAACCATTTGTTGAGCATTAAAAATCATAAAGAACAGAAGTAAGGCAAATATCAACAAAACATAAAGACCGGCTTTCTGATAACGAAGCTTGAACAGTTTTTGCACGAGGGAAACCAGTGAAAATACTGCAAGAACAACCACCCCTTTTAAAAAGGCCAGAACTTTTAACTCTTTCGGTATGTTATTCCCATTTGTTTGTGGAATGCTGATTTGATCGGTAATCAATATATAGAAGGCAAAAAATCCAAGCAAAAGGAATACGACTTGTCCGGCCAGTATAAACTTTTCTTTTTTTTCAATCCACCCAAATAAAATGATGGCGATGCCCAGAAAAAGTGCCCATTGGGAAATGCTGGTTATCCCGAGTAACGAATTTGAAATCATAGTAAAAAAATACGTGTGTGGCAAAAGTGTTAATTTTAAGTCAAACAAAAAACATTAAAACTAATCTTGTGTTTAAAATGGTTATTTTTGGCGAAATTCAGAATAATCAAGTATGACAGAGAAAAACCTGAACATCAATCCAAAAGCAAAAGGACTGATATTTGACCTTGACGGAACATTAGCCGACACCATGCCGATTCATTACATTGCCTGGAAAAATGCTGCAGCCATGTATGGAATTGATTTTACTACGGAACTTTTTGAGCAATTAGCTGGCATTCCACTCTATCCAACGGTTGAAAAATTAAACCAGATTTTCGGTAAAAGTATAGACCCGAAGGAGTTGGGCGATATCAAAGAAACTGAGTTCGAGAAAAATATGCATCTCACTCCTGAAATAAAAATAGTTACTGATCTGGTTCGGAAATACCACGGAATATTGCCGATGGCTGTGGGGACTGGTGGATCAACACGGATATCCAGAAAATCACTTGAGATCATCGGGTTAACAGATTATTTCGATATTTTGGTGACCAGCGAAGATGTGACCAACTTTAAACCACATCCGGAAACATTTTTAAAATGTGCCGAACAAATGGGAATTGCTCCTCAGGATTGCGAAGTGTATGAAGATGGCATTTTGGGTATTCAGGCTGCACAGGCTGCCGGGATGATGGTTGTTGATGTTACTAAATACTATGAAGTTACGATAGGGAAATAAAATATGAAGACGAAACTGGGATTGCTGGTCATCCTTATAGGGATTGCAAGTTCTTGTACTACAGAAAAAAGAACATTACGGAACGAATACACGGTTGTTTCATACAATGTGGAAAATTTGTTTGATACGGTTGACGATCCAACGATTCCGGATGAAGAATTTCTTCCGGAGAGTGATAAGGAATGGACAGCCGAACGCTATCAGAAAAAACTAAATGATTTAGCCGAAGTAATTTCTGAAGTCAATCCAAAAGAACTTCCGGAGATTGTTGGTTTGGTTGAGGTTGAAAATCAAACCGTTTTAGAAGATCTGATTCACACGGCGAAACTCAATAATCAATATGCCATTATTCACGAAGAAAGTCCGGATTACCGCGGAATTGATGTGGCCCTGATTTACCGGAAAGATGCTTTTACTGAAGTTATGCACGAAGTTTTAGCAGTTACTTTTCCTGAGGATCCTGATTTTAAAACCCGCGATATTTTATATGTAACCGGCAAAATCAGGAATAAAACAGTTCATCTATTTGTGAATCACTGGCCGTCGCGTATTGGTGGTGACGAAAAAACTGAACCTAAACGTGTTCTTGCTGCCTCTGTTCTGAAAAATAAAGTCGATCAGGTATTGTCTCTTGATCCGAATGCAAGGATTATTATTATGGGCGATATGAATGACGAACCGGCTAATAAAAGTCTGGAACAAATTCTTGGTGCCCAATCGCCTGACTCTGGTGCAACATTGGTCAATTTAATGATGCCTGATGATTTGCTGCAATTGGGAACCTATTCTTACAAAGGAAACTGGAACATGTTGGATAATCTGGTTGTTTCAGGTAACCTGATTTCGGGTAAACGGATGCAGGTGGAAGGTCATAAAGGTTTTGTTTTCAGTCAGGACTGGATGATTTATACCAGCAGCAAAGGCGATCAGTCACCAAACCGCACCTATGTTGGTAAAAAATATGTAGCTGGTGTAAGCGATCATTTTCCGGTTTATTTCAAAATGAAGGTAAAATAACTAATTCGCAGAGATTCACAGTCCGGTGTATCTCTGTGCCGATTAATAATTTATACAGACGTACAAGGGTGCGTCTCTAATATTTGGCTCAATGGACTTTAAAATCGTTTCCGAATATCAACCAACAGGCGATCAGCCGGAAGCTATAAAGCAGCTAACCGCCGGATTGCAGAATGGCTCAACCTTTCAAACCTTACTGGGTGTGACCGGTTCAGGGAAAACATTTACCATGGCCAATGTGGTAGAGCAGGTGCAACGTCCTGCCCTTATTTTGAGTCACAATAAAACCCTTGCTGCTCAGCTGTATGCTGAGATGAAACAGTTCTTTCCTGAAAATGCGGTTGAATATTTTGTTTCGTATTATGATTATTACCAACCCGAGGCTTATTTGCCCGTTAGCAATACCTACATCGAGAAAGACCTTTCGATTAACAAGGACATTGAAAAACTTCGTTTAAGTACTACTTCTTCCTTACTTTCCGGCAGGCGCGACGTCATTGTTGTTTCGTCGGTTTCGTGTTTGTACGGAATCGGGAATCCGGAAGATTTTCATGCCAATGTGACTCAGGTTAGCAAAGGTGAAACCGTCAGCCGGAATGTTTTTCTCCGGAAGTTGGTCGATGCGCTTTATTCGCGCAATGAGGTTGAATTTAACCGGGGTAATTTCAGGGTGAAAGGCGATACGGTCGATATTTTTCCGGCTTATGCTGATACGGCCATCCGTATTGTTTTCTGGGGAGACGACGTTGAGGAAATCTTTTCGTTCGATCCGGTTGGAGGTGGAATCATTGAATCGATGGATGTGGCCGTCATTTATCCGGCCAATATTTTTGTGACCACCAAGGAACGCATGCAACTTTCCATCCGGCAGATTCAGGACGATATGGTTAAACAGGTTGCTTTTTTCCAGGATATTGGCAAACCGCTGGAAGCCAAACGCATTCAGGAACGGGTTGAATACGACCTTGAAATGATGCGGGAACTAGGTTACTGCTCCGGAATCGAAAATTATTCACGGTATTTTGACGGCAGGGTAGCGGGTGCGCGTCCATTCTGCCTGCTCGATTATTTTCCTGATGATTTTATTACCATTATTGATGAAAGTCACGTGACTTTGCCACAAATCAAAGCCATGTTTGGTGGCGACCGTTCGCGCAAGACCAATCTGGTTGAATACGGTTTCCGCCTTCCTTCGGCCATTGATAACCGCCCACTGACTTTTGACGAATTTGAAAGTGTGGTTGATCAAACGGTTTTTGTAAGTGCCACTCCTGCCGATTACGAACTTGAAAAATCGGAAGGAATCGTGGTGGAACAGGTGATTCGCCCAACCGGATTGCTCGATCCGATTATCGAAGTTCGTCCAAGCCTTAACCAGATTGATAATTTGATGCACGAAATTCATTTGCGCATTGAACGCAACGAACGGGTGCTGGTTACCACGCTCACCAAGCGAATGGCCGAAGAACTGAGCAGTTACCTGACCAACATGGGCGTAAAAACCAGTTATATTCATTCGGATGTTGAAACGCTTGATCGTATTCAAATTCTGGAAGATCTTCGCAAAGGTATATTTGATGTGCTGGTTGGTATCAACTTGTTGCGCGAAGGATTGGATTTGCCGGAAGTTTCGCTGGTTGCTATTCTGGATGCCGACAAGGAAGGATTCCTGCGTTCCGAACGTTCGCTGACGCAGACAGCAGGCCGTGCTGCCCGTAACCTCAATGGAATGGTGATTATGTATGCCGATAAAATTACCAACTCGATGAAACGGACCATCGATTCGACCAATTACCGCCGCGAAAAACAAATGAAGTACAACATCGAAAACAACATAACACCCACACAAATTATCAAGGCCAGCCGCGAAATAATTGGATACGCAAGCATTGGCATGAAAGTAAAAGGCTACAGCGGTGATGAACCAACCAACCTGGCTGCCGATCCGGTTGTTCAATACATGAGTGTTACGGCTCTCGAAAAGGCAATCGTTAAAATTAAACGTGACATGGAAGCCGCCGCCAAAGAACTCGACTTTTACGAAGCCGCCCGCCTTCGCGACGAAATGTTCCGTTATCAGGAAATTTTAAAGGGCAAGAAATTGTAATTTGCTTTCAATTTGTCAGCAACGATAGAGGTTTCACCCACTGGGTGAAACCTCTAACAGGAAAGCGTATTGCAGGGTGTAATATTGTTGTGATTTGCTTTCAAATTGTATCTTTAGTGCGTTCTATCACATCGGCTTTCCTGCTGTTATTGAATCCTCATCTGTTGTGATTTGCTTTCAAATTGTATCTTTAGTGCGTTCTATCACATCATATAAATACATACATTTACAGTGTTTATGTTGTGATTTGCTTTCAAATTGTATCTTTAGTGCGTTCTATCACATCCAAATCATTACACTAATCAGTGAATTATGGTTGTGATTTGCTTTCAAATTGTATCTTTAGTGCGTTCTATCACATCCGCGAAATTTAACGACCATCTCAGGTTGTGGTTGTGATTTGCTTTCAAATTGTATCTTTAGTGCGTTCTATCACATCGATCAAGTTCGGTTTTTGCAGCCTCTGACAGTTGTGATTTGCTTTCAAATTGTATCTTTAGTGCGTTCTATCACATCTGTAACGGTCAAAGTCAAATACTCGTCACGGTTGTGATTTGCTTTCAAATTGTATCTTTAGTGCGTTCTATCACATCTATTTTGAATCTTGGTTTATACTCTTCGCTGTTGTGATTTGCTTTCAAATTGTATCTTTAGTGCGTTCTATCACATCGGCAATTACTCAGGGTGCGAAATTGTACTAGTTGTGATTTGCTTTCAAATTGTATCTTTAGTGCGTTCTATCACATCTGAATGTAATTAAAGAAGGATCAGTCAGGGTTGTGATTTGCTTTCAAATTGTATCTTTAGTGCGTTCTATCACATCACTCAAAATTGGTGATTGTTCAGATGAACAGTTGTGATTTGCTTTCAAATTGTATCTTTAGTGCGTTCTATCACATCTGGTATTGGTATAAAGTATAGGCTAAACTAGTTGTGATTTGCTTTCAAATTGTATCTTTAGTGCGTTCTATCACATCAATTCAACATTTGTTGTTATGAATGCAGTGTTGTGATTTGCTTTCAAATTGTATCTTTAGTGCGTTCTATCACATCGAGATAGTAAAATTACTGAAGCCACTACTTGTTGTGATTTGCTTTCAAATTGTATCTTTAGTGCGTTCTATCACATCGAATTGAAAAAGCAATTAAAAGGTGTGAAGGTTGTGATTTGCTTTCAAATTGTATCTTTAGTGCGTTCTATCACATCCTTTGAAAAAAAAGATTATGACAGTAGATGGTTGTGATTTGCTTTCAAATTGTATCTTTAGTGCGTTCTATCACATCTGGGAAGATGAAAACCTACAACCTAAACAAGTTGTGATTTGCTTTCAAATTGTATCTTTAGTGCGTTCTATCACATCATTGCCCGTGAAACCTTTGCATCTGATCCGGTTGTGATTTGCTTTCAAATTGTATCTTTAGTGCGTTCTATCACATCTCTTTTTTGAATATATTGTTTATTTCAGTTAAGAACTACCCCCCTTTTCAATCGAGAAGTATACCACTAGTCATAACAAAGTGAGAATAAAATCTCATTTTTAATGCATGATAAGTATGTATACGAAACAGGAAATCATTATT
>Ga0209386_1000010_pt1 | contig 127305 bp, 90 predicted proteins | sample NGEPertwo_FD_184510 | JGI IMG/M metagenome (GOLD analysis project Ga0209386, IMG submission 184510) | Arctic peat soil microbial communities from the Barrow Environmental Observatory site, Barrow, Alaska, USA - NGEE Permafrost154B-two... | ecosystem: Environmental > Terrestrial > Soil >...
TCCTGGGAAAGGGGATTGAATGAATATACAAACAAGCTGATCAGACAATATATCATTAAAGGAAGCAATTTTGATCTATATGATAGTGAATATATAAAACTGGTGCAGAATAAGATAAACAGAAGGCCAAGAAAAAAACTGAAGTTTCAAACCCCTTCTAAGATATTTTTTGCAGCTTTAAATTGATTTGTCGCATTTGTGACTTGAATCTACGCCTCAAAAATGGTAGTGGTGAAAAGGCAATACTTTAAAATGAATTACGTATATTTCTAAAATTCTCAAAGCACTTAATTTAAGGTTGATTTACCAGTTTTTATTCCGTTAAAGAAATAATGATTAATTCTTTCCAACGAATTCGGAAGGTTCATTTAGGAGATTCTGTTTCAAAAGGTACTTTTCTTTTTATATTATTCGTCCTGTTGATTAGTGCGCTTTCGTTGAAGGGACAGGATCCCGAATTCTCGCAGTTTTATGCCAATCCACTTTATCTAAATCCTGCCTTTACCGGAACAAGTGCTTTGTCAAGGGGTTCCATAAATTATCGAAATCAGTGGCCTAATCAGGGGAATACATTTGTAACCAATTACCTGTCGTACGACAAATTTGTAAGTAGCATGCGCGGTGGAATCGGAATTCAAGTGATGTATGACGTTCAGTTAAATGGAATCATTAGCAATCTGAATACCTCTTTTTTGTACGCCCATCACTTTAAAGTAAATGATCGGCTATTTTTTTCATTGGCTCTTGAGGCTGGATTCATTTACAAACAATATAAAGTCAGTGGGTTAGTTTTTCCGGGGATGATCAATCAAAATAATGGTAAAATTTACGGAACCTACACCCTCCCGACTGAAAACGGCCATAAACTTATTCCGGATTTCTCCTTTGGAGTCGTTGGGCAAAAGGATGATGTATATTTTGGTTTGGCATTTAACCACCTCACTCATCCTGATCAGTCATTCATTAGAGGAGATGAGTTGGGAAGGCTTCCGCTTAAAATAACCTTTCATGCCGGCACTAAAGGACACGAGTTTCATCATGGTTTATTGTCGCGTGCATTTACCTTATCGCCCAACCTTGTTTATCAACAACAAGGATCGTTCAAACAAATAAACATCGGTATGTATATGAAGGAAGATTGGCTCACTTTTGGGTTATGGTTTCGTAATAATCTATCCATCAGGCCAAATTCGGTTGTTGCAATGTTCGGATACCAAAAGGAGAAATTTCAGTTTGGTTATAGTTTTGACTATACCCTCTCGAATCTCGCTGGTTACGGCTATGGCGCGCATGAAATATCATTGATTTTCTTTTTTGGACAGCAACACAAACAAGTGTTTAACAGGACAATACAGATACCGCAGTTGTAAACAAGCCAGTTAATATACCAAAGTAACCGTTCCTTTTTGCTGATGTTTAAATCCCAGGGAATCAGTAAAATAAAGAATCCATAAATAGGAACCTGCAGGTGCAAAAGAACCGTTCTTCATCTTTCCATCCCAACCTTTAATATCGTCTTTGACCTCAAAAACAATGTCATCCCATCGGCTCAGAACCATAAAATGATATCCCTGACTAATTATCACTTCAGCATTAATCAAAAATATGCGATCTATCGGGTCGGAAGCGTTGGGGGAAAAAGCATTTGGAGGGAATATCCGGTCAAAGGCAAATGTAACAGGATGAGAGATGGTATCGTTACAGTTATATTCGCTTTCAGCTTTTAGTAAAACCCGGTAATGACCAATTTTAGTATAATTATGGCTTGGGTTTTCGTCGGCAGAGGTAGTGCCATCGCCGAAATTCCATAAATAGTTAATTGCACCTGTGCTCGAATTTAAAAAATTTACTGTAGGCATATTTTTATTCACGATTGCATGATCCATACTAAAGGATGATACCGGTAACGGTGTGGCAAAGACCATATCCTTAATGAAAACGGTGTTGGTGCAGCTGTCACTATTTGTTGCTGTTAATTGAATTGTATATTTTCCTGGTTGTAGATACAGATGAGTAGGGTTGGTTCCTTCAGCTTTATCCCCATCACCAAAATTCCAATCATATTTCACAAACGGATTTGGGTTCACAACAGAAAAGTCAAACGACTCATTCTGACATTGAATTGTTGCATTAACTTCCGGAAGACTTAAATCGGGTTTGACAAGTATATTGCTTACTGTATGCTGATTTGAGCAACCATTTTGATCCACAATAAGTAGTGTAATTTCACGATTTGAATCAGCGACGCCAAGCGGTATATTTACCTGGGCGAACGAAGATCCGGTACCACTTGTAATTGTATCCTTGTCGAATATCCAGCAAAAGTTAGAAAAATCCGGATTTGCATCGCCGACGTAGGCCACGTCGAGACTGTAACCATAGCAGGTTGTCGGGTCAATTGTAAAATCAACTATCGGTTTTGGAATCACAGTCACTGGAAAACCATACGATCTGGAACAAGTTCCGCGTGTAACTGTAACCGTATACTTTGTAGTCGTTAATGGCCTGGCAACCGGATTGGCAATCGAAGGATCTGACAAGCCTGCAGCAGGGCTCCACAGATAAGTTGCCTGATTTGCATTATTATCAGGCTGATTTAAGGTAACGCTCTCACCTTCGCAAATTGCTGGGATTTCATCGGTATTGAAGGTTATTGTATTCACCTGCAAATCAAGGGTTGCAGAAAGCTCTACAACCGAATCGCCAGGCAACCCGCCAAATTCGATCAGGTAACCGGCAGGCACATAATCACCAGTATTTCCTCCATTCGCAAGATCGTTCCATTTATACGAGCGAGCAGGATCACCAGGGAAAAAAGTGATATGGGCATAATCTTCTTCGTGGGGAATGTTTGCAGTGGGGGAATCGTTTGGTTCCCCTGAATTCCAGTTCGTGTATTCTCCCGAAACAGTAACTCCATTCCAGAATAATTGACCCTTCGCGTTATCCTTAAGCCCTTCCGGGCCTGTTACCCAGCGCCAATTTTCTTCAGTTGCTTCATCTGATGCCCCAATCCACCCTACACCTTTAGTTTTTTGTCTGATAAAATCATTTTCTGCCTGACTGGTGACAGTAGCCAGATAACCCCTCAGGCCATAATACATCATTGAATTTGATTCGGCTTCATCCTTTGCTTCGGTCCAAAGAATTCCGGGTTTTGTAACGAAACGATAAAAATGTTGTGTTGCAGGCAGATAATCTGCATCAATGAGGGTGATTGATATTTTTCTGGTTCCTATTGTAGGACCTTTAGTAGGATTCGGATTATTATTCTTATAAACAATCGATTTGATGGCCTTTTCGTAATCGGCAGGAGAGGAATTTGCTGACCCAATAGGCTGAAGCGACATAGTACCTTGCGCAACATTCCATGTTCCGGAAATGGTACCGACTGCACCTGAATAAACCAATTCGTCTTCACCTGAAATAAAACCATTGGTGATTGATATTTTCATCCCGGGAATCGGATTCGATGCGTTAATTGTTAGATTTGGAGCGACAATAACCGAATCACTGCAATACTGTATCGGAAAGCTGTTATTTAATTTTATGGTAAATGTATCTGTTCCTTTCGCAAAACCAGCAAAAAGTAACATGATACAAGCTATTATAATAATGATTCTCAATTGGTTAATTTTTGAAATAAATGCATCAATCCATTCATGTTTAAAATAGGCTGGATCATCAAAAAAGGCACTTTAAATATTCATCATGGTACAATTGCAGGTCTCATGAAAATTTCACGAAAGTTAATGTATTTATTTTTGATTTTTTGCATCGGTAAATAATTATGTCTACTATCGTTTAGCAATTCACAACATTAATCATTAAATTATTAATATTCAATTACTTTTCAATTATTAGATTATCACTAATAATTGAAAATACTTCTTGATTAGATCAAATTTGTACCGAAAAATAAAAATCTGTATTTTAGCTTAAATTTCACTCAAAGGTTGGTCCCAATTTGGACTATGGTAGATTATAGTGGTCTATAAGTTGGCGAAATAAATGAGCGGTAGATTAGAAATAAAGAAAATTTGTGATTGTGCAAAAAATATTTTTTGCTAAAAAAACCATAACAAAACATTGTTCTCACGAGTGTAATTCAAAAGCTTACAAATCGATTAAACGAGGTGAGAAAATAAAGAATGTCACCGAACAAATTTTTATTCAGGAATACCAGAAACCACTAAAGCAATTTAAGGAGAGAGACTATTTCAAATATTACAGAAGTTGCTCTATTGTTAGGTTTAAGTAAGCAGTCTATTTACAACATGATCTACAGTGATAACTTGAAAGCATCCCAGTTATCAAGTCGATTAACCTTGATAAGTTTTAAAAATCTGGCTATGGTTAGCAGACTCGCAGGAACTGGAAGGTTCTGAGAACTAATTTCAATTATTAGATTAGAGCTATGAACAGACATTCGCCTGCAAAAATCAACAAATGATTCCGCCAATTGTTATGAATCAGACAATCACAATATCCGATTCCGATGATTTCTCAACTAAATAGAAAATTCTTTATTACTCCGTTAGCGCTGCTTTCAGGGCTCATTCTATTTATTTCAAACTCAGCGTTTACCAAGCTAAAAACATCATCTGATTCAAATCGTTCTGCTGATAAAAATAATGTTTGTTCCAATGAAATTAATCTGAACCATCTCTGTTTTTCAGGTCTTTGGTCAAATATTTCAGCATCTTCAGAATATCAGAAAAGTGATACAAATACTTCGGTTAAAACCCCAACTGATCTGAAGCTGCCTTCTCCGTATTTTCACAAAAGGTATATTGGCAATGGAGTCGATCACATGAATATAAACCTGGTAAATTTAAGCCTGACCGGATTAATGGTTGGAGATGAAATTGGAGTATTTGATGGTGAGTACTGTGTTGGCCTGGCTGTAGTGGAAGAAAAAAACATACAGGAGAGCAACATTAGCATCCCCTCTTCTGCAAACGACACAATCGATAGTGACCCTAGCGGATTCATTGAGGGACATAAAATCACGCTGAAAGTTTATCGGAACGGAACTGTTTTCCAGCTCCATTTTCAGACAGTTAACAACTCCAGTGACATATTCGAAAAAGGAGGTTCAATGTTTGCGCTGATTAATTTCGCCAGATCAATCAGACAAACCCTATATATTCGGGAAAATTAAAGAATCCACCCTCTAAGAAGGTGGATCCTTTAATCAGGAAAATATTTTTTTTGAAACCACCACATAAACCAGAATTCCGGCAACTACTCCAATACTGTTGGCAAGAATATCGTACAACGAAAATGAGCGACCTGCATGCATGTCCAGCTGAATCACCTCCATCAATATTCCCCACCCGATTGTAACGGGGATGATCAGAAATAAAAGGGAGTAATTTAATTCGGTTTTAAGCGCCCAGCAAAATAGAAGTGAGAAAACAAAATACATGGAAAAGTGTATCACTTTATCTGCACCATAAAACAATTTCACGTTAGGCAAATCCTGTGATGGCAATAACGATAAAGCCGCGATACATCCAACATACAGGATAACCAAAAATATACGGACAGGTTGACGAACAGCTAAAAGGAAATATATCATAAAAAAATCTATTATAGAACTTAAATCAACAATTAAAAACCTGATAAGTTGAAGAAATTTTGTTGCTCAAAGATCGGCACTTTTTACTAAAAAATCACTTCCGCACATTAAATCGGAATAAAAAATTAACCATAAGATTAAACTAAATGCCGCATTAATGAACGAAAGTCAATGACTTATTGAATATTAAACTGTCAATAAAAATGGTAATGCGTAAAAATAACAAATTATCATCAGGACAAACCACTACCCCAGCCTCACCGACAATAAGTTAATGATGATCATAAGAGGCAACACTTTCCTTTTTCACAACAATTCTGCTGATTTGGTCTTTTAAAGCGTAGGTTGATCAACAATAATTACTAAGTTAGCAACTTGCAAGACAGAAATAACATTTAAATCTAAGCATCTGTACGACTAACAATTAGAATTAAACAATTGGTACGACAAGTGACAAATAAACAGACTAAATATTTGTTCGATATTAAAACTAAATGTCGATAAACATGCAAATTGATTTATCCAAAATTCAAATCCGGGAAATCGGGACAAACGAAGTAGATCTTTTAACGACCTACAGGATGGCTTACCTGACCGAAATGCAGGGAGAACAAAGTGAAGAGTACCAACAGATCTTGAAAAATGGACTTACACCGTATTTCACCCAGGCTTTGGCGGAAGATCGTTTTTTCGCTTTTCTGGCTGAACTGAATGGTGAAATTTTAAGCTTCGGGGCCATGGTGCTAAAAAAGATTCCGGGCGATTTTAACCAATCTTCGTATCTTGAGGGCGATATCCTGAACATGTACACCGTACCTTTTGCCAGAAGAAAAGGCATTTCTGCCATTATCCTGCAGCAATTATTAAATGAAGCACTGCGACGTGGTGTCAGTAAGGTGTCTTTGCATACCTCGAAAGACGGTGAAAAAATATACCGCAAATTTGGATTCAGCGAACCGGTTTTCCCGGTGCTGGAATTGTGTTTGTAGAAAAATAACCTGGAGACGCACGGCCGTGGGTCTCTACGAAGAAACAAAATTTTAAATACTAAACCATGACCGAACCACAGTTACGTATTGGAATCATGTACCATCCGGAAATCATTTTCAGACTAAACAAAACGTATTTGTTAGCTCCTAACGGGGTACCATACGAAGGAATTCAAAAAGTAAATTACCGCAATGGAAGAATCTGGCTGAATGATGAACTGGTGGACGAAGAAACCCTGATTTTCGAACCCGTCCGATACCATGAAGCTTACTTTGATTTAAATGATGTAACCATTGGAATTCAATTCCATTGGGAACGAAAAGAAGATCAACGCTTCAAAGGTTCGCTGGAAATCATGATCGAAGACGAAAAACTGACGGCTATCAATATTTTACCTTTGGAAGATTACCTGGTCAGCGTTATTTCGTCAGAAATGAGTGCAACCAGCAACATGGAATTACTGAAAGCACACGCAATCACTTCGCGTTCATGGCTTCTGGCACAGACTGAAAAGAGCAAAGCTCTGAAACAAAAAGGAAAAGCCTACCAAAGCATTTCCGAAACCCCGGAAGAATACATCCGATGGTACGACCGCGAGGACCATCTCCATTTCGATGTTTGTGGTGACGATCATTGTCAGCGATACCAGGGAATTACCCGTCAATCGACACCTTTGGTGGAACAGGCTATTTCTGAAACACGTGGCATGTTACTGATGGATGGCGAAAATATTTGCGATGCCCGTTTTTCGAAAAGCTGTGGGGGAATTTCGGAAACATTCGAAAATGTCTGGGAACCCGAAGTTCATCCCTACCTGCAATCCATTGTCGATAATCCTGTACTTCCTGAAGGATTTAATGCCGATCTGACCAAGGAAACTGCGGCTGACCGATGGATCAGACAATCTCCGGAAGCATTCTGCAACACGCGCGACAAAGAGGTTCTTTCGCAGGTACTGAACGACTACGATCAGGAAACCAAAGATTTTTACCGCTGGGAACTCAGCTATCAACAATCGGATTTAGCCGAATTGATCGCAAGAAAGTCGGGAAGAGATTTTGGTGCAATCCTCGATCTAGTACCGGTTGAACGGGGCAAATCAGGCAGGTTGACGAAACTTAAAATTATAGGTACAAAGCTCACTCTGATCATCGGCAAAGAACTTGAAATTCGCAAAACATTGTCTGAGTCGCATTTATATAGTTCCGCTTTTGTTGTCGACAAACAAAACATCACCGACGGTATTCCGGACGAATTTATCCTGACCGGAGCCGGCTGGGGTCATGGCGTTGGACTGTGCCAGATAGGTGCTGCCATGATGGGCGCCAAAGGCTATTCATACGATAAAATTCTGTTGCATTATTTTCGCGGGGCAACCATTTCAAAAGAATATTAAAGGTGTATTTGTTGTTATTCGTTTCACGTCAATTGTTGTCATTAGCTTCACGTCGCAATGCAATCAATGACCATGAATGACGAATAAATAGTGATAAAACTAAACTCTTAATGAAAGACGATAAAAACAACACCCTTCCAAAACAACGCAACCCATGGGCTTGGGTGCCCACACTCTATTTTGCCGAAGGAATTCCTTACGTCGTAGCCATGACCATTTCAGTTATCCTATTCAAACGATTGGGTATCTCAAATGCTGATATTACCTTTTACACAGGCTGGTTGTATTTACCCTGGGTAATTAAACCATTATGGAGCCCGATTGTCGATCTTTTAAAAACAAAACGTTGGTGGATCGTTGTTATGCAACTCGTTATTGGTGCCGGACTGGGCGGTGTTGCGATGGCCATTCCATTGCCTGGATTCTTTAAAATCACATTGATCTTTATGTGGCTGTTGGCTTTCAGCTCGGCTACACACGACATTTCGGCTGATGGATTTTATATGCTAGGATTGGACGAACATCAGCAAACCTATTTCGTAGGCATCCGCAGCACGTTTTACCGCTTTGCCATGATCACCGGACAAGGACTGCTGATAATCCTGGCAGGATTCTTCGAAACAGCAACCGGTCTTCCTCCCATCAAAATCAATGTTAACGCACAACCAAATATTACCAGTCAGATTAGTCTTCCGGAGATTGACCAAACTGCACTTGCCCATTCAGACAAATCCTATTTTGCAAGTTTTCCAGATGAGGTTATAATATCAACACAAAACATACCGAAACTACAACTCGATTCAATTCAAAAAGTGGTAGCCAACCACAATATATCCCTTGGTTTTGTCAAAATGACAAATCCCGAAAATGTAAAAAAAGCATCTCTGTGGACTCGTTACATCTCTTTGCCTTTAAAAAAATATCTTCAGAAACATTTTCAGAATAAAGAAATCAGACAAGCTGATAATACTGCCGTTGGAAACATTGCGGTCGTTGCAATTAAATTGAATGGTAAACCAGAAGTGGACAAAGAGATGATTCTGAACATGAAGTGGCAATCGGGAGATAAAAGTTTACAATTGCTCGAAGGAGAACGGCTGGCTTTCACACAGAAAAACTGGGAACAACCTGCATATCTGCTTATTCAGGCCGATCAAAAACTGACCAGAGCAACCGGGACTTCATTCAAAGGAACTTCCGGGAATATACATCTGGCATGGAGCATTACTTTTTTGATATTGGCAGGTATGTTTGTGCTTTTCTCCTTTTACCATCGTTTTATGCTACCCTACCCTGCATCCGACAAAAAACGTGCAGACAGCAATGAGAATCTATTCAAGGAATTCTTTAAAACTTTCGCATCCTTTTTCAAGAGAAAAGAAATCTGGGTGATCCTTTCTTTTTTAATGTTTTACCGATTGGGCGAAGCTCAATTAATCAAGATGGCTTCTCCTTTTATGCTCGATCCAAGGCAATTAGGCGGATTGGGCCTTACCACCGGTGATGTTGGCCTGATATATGGAACATTTGGAATTCTGGCATTAACTGCAGGAGGGATTTTGGGAGGTTTGGCTGCATCCAAAAACGGATTCAGATATTGGCTCTGGTGGATGGTGCTGGCAATCAACATCCCACATCTGGCTTATGTGTATCTGGCTTATGCACAACCAACCAATTACCTTATAATCAGTTTGTGTGCGGCAATTGAACAGTTTAGCTACGGTTTTGGTTTTACAGCCTACATGCTTTATATGATTTACATTTCGGAAGGCGAACACAAGACAGCTCATTTTGCCATTGCTACCGGTTTTATGGCTCTGGGAATGATGCTACCTGGTATGTTCTCCGGATGGTTGCAGGAAATTATTGGCTATCAACATTTCTTTGTTTGGGTTATGTTGTGTATGATTCCCGCTATGATACCGGTATTATTTTTGAATGTAAAACCTGAATTCGGTATCAAGAAAAAAGAAGATTAAGATCTATTCAAAAATCGCAAAAATCATAAAAAAGAGAGAACCACTGTCCTCTCTTTTTTTATTCCATTTTTTCAATATATAAACTTATTCCAGCAATTCATAATCATGCATTTCCTTCATAAATGACACAAAGTCGTCTTTCTTTTCCGAATCCATCCAGGCCATGGCACTGCGCGGATGTTCGTTTAATGCACCGGTAATCAGGTATGGAACATGGTAGCCCCAGTCTATCTTCTTGTTCCATGGAAGCACCTGTTCCTGAATAGCTTTCAGCAAAGGTAACAAGCGGTATTTGGGGTTTTTCAGGAAGGCAATCAGTATTTCAATCGGACAGTTGCCTGCACCACGTCCCATACCCAGCAAAGTTGCATCAAGGTAGGTTGCGCCACCCATGAGTGCAGTTATGGTGTTCGACATGGCCAATTGCATATTGTTATGTGCATGAATACCAATTTCCTTATCTGGCAATGCTTCCTGATACTTTTTTAAAAGGTATTGTGTGGTTTCGCAATACATGCTACCGAAACTGTCGACCAAATAGATAATTGGGACACGCGACCTGGCCACATCCGAAAGTGCTTCTTCCAGATCGCGCTCGTTTACTTTTGAAACAGCCATCAGGTTAATCGTTGTTTCATACCCTTTGTCCATGCAATGATGCGCCAGTTCAACAGCTTTATCCATTTGATGGACATAGCAGGCAACCCGCATCATATCAATTGCACTATCTGCAGCCATCGGAATATCATCCAGATCGATGCGACCAATATCTGCCATGGCCGACAATTTCAGTTTGGTATTATTCTCGCCTACGATTCTTCGCAAATCCTTGTCTGCACAAAACTTCCAGGGTCCAACTTCGTTCCGGCTAAATGCTTTTTCACTGCTGATGTAGCCAATTTCCATATAGTCAACGCCAGCCTCAACACAAGCATCGTAAACGCCCTTAACAAATTCGTCGCTAAATTGCCATTTATTCATCAAACCGCCATCGCGTACGGTGCAATCAACTACTTTGATATCTTCTTTATACATGCTTTCGTATTTTAAATTAAGTTTAGCTATTTGGGGTTTCCTTGTTTCGGAATATTTCCAGTTCTTTATTGACATTCCAGTCTATCAGTGTTTCGTAAATTGATACGATCAACTCCGGATCCAGTCCCAATTCCATGGCCCATTCCTTCCGTTTTTGCAATACTTCCAACTGGCGTTCCCTGTCAATGATTCCGGCCTGATCAGTCTTAAATTTCACCACCGCTTTTACATATTTATGCCTTTTCGCCAAAGAGACCAGTATCAGATGATCAATTTCATCAATCGCAGCTCGAATCTCCCTGATATTTTGACAATCACTGACGTCCTTCATAATTATTAGTTTACCGCAAAAATAATGATCTAAAGTTAATTACCGAATTACTGTGTTGATTTATAACCAAAACGAATGATTATTGTCTCTTTTAAAATTAAAAACACAATAAAACACCACTTAGCGATTCGTTGTTTCGAATAAATAAGCCACTGCCTTACATGTTCATGCAAAGACTTTCCTGAAATTGTTAATTTTATATGATGCAATTAAATCTGGTTAAAAACAGTATTGCATTGAAGAAAATACACTAACTTGGCTATGTTAACTAATTCCATATAAACAAATACATAAGAACAAGTTACAAATAAAAAGTGCCATCTAAAAAAGTTCATCAAAGTGAATTTAATACAAAGTAGCACAATAAATATTTGACACTATTTGCAAACCTTAAATTTTAAAACGATGAAAAAAGTATTATTCTTAACCGGTGATTTTACCGAAGATTATGAAACGATGGTTCCATTTCAGATGCTTGAAATGGTTGGTTACGAAGTTCATGCTGTTTGTCCTGACAAAAAGAAGGGAGATACGATCAAAACAGCCATTCACGATTTTGAAGGTGACCAAACATACAGCGAAAAGCCAGGGCACAACTTTACCTTGAATTACACTTTTAATGATATTGAAGTTAGCGAGTATAGCGGCCTGGTAATTGCCGGAGGAAGAGCTCCTGAATATTTGAGACTGAATGCAAAAGTAATCGAGATTGCTCAGTATTTCTTTTCAAAAAACCTGCCTGTTGCTGCAATATGCCATGGCATTCAGATTTTAACGGCTGCGAATGTAGTAAAAGGAAGAAAATTAACCGCATATCCGGCCGTTGGCCCCGAAGTAACTTTAGCAGGAGGCGAATTTCAAAATATTCCCGTGGATGGAGCTTTTGTAGATGGCAACCTTGTCACTTCTCCGGCATGGCCAGCCCATCCAAGTTTTATACGGGAATTTTTAAAAATTATGGGGGCACGTATTGAGATTTAAAATTACGATTGTTAAGAACCTGTTTAAAAGTAGAATTAAAAGTATTTAAACACAGAGAAATAGTATTAATCCATAGCAAAAGCCAAGTTGAATTGAAGATTTCAAAAGTATTATTTTTCATTTATAGAGAGAATACACTGAAGACACTGAGCCTAAAATCGCAAAGCGATTTTTTCTTCTCTGTGATCTCCGTTTTTTCTCAAATAGTACTTTTTATTGATTTGCAATCTATAAAGCTGAACGACAAGTTCTTTAATCGAATTTAAAACTCTCTGTGTTAAATTTAAACAGTCACTAATACAGATGGGAAATAGGTGGAAAAATATGTTTGTCAAGAGCAAAGACCAGCATAGGTTACAGACTCAAAGAAAAAGCATCATCATTCGCCTATTTTTCATCGATTATCGCTTGCTTCCGGCCAAAATCAATGTATTGGAATCAGAACTAAATTAATTACAGTTGTTTCCTTCTGATAAGCCTGTCGTAGATTCAATTCCCAGATGCGACAAATCAATTTAAAGCCGTAAAAATCATTTTTATCTCCTGATTTCTCATTTTTCCGTTATCGCACAATCGTAAACACCCGTTTTTCGATTTAGAATAGCTTTTATAAGGAAACGGAATAAAAAGCGCTGCGGCTTTTTTCCATAGTCTTATAGAAACCTGAAGGGATAAGGGTATTTGAAATCGAAAAATCTTGGTTTAAGATTGGAGAAAGCACAACAAGTTTTTAACACGTATTTGAAACCACCTAAAACAAAAAGCCTCACAAATCAATGACTTGCAAGGCTTTAATGTTTTTTTAGAGTGACCCCAATGATACAAAACTCGAACCACTTGGTGGAGGATTTGAAACTTTTAAGTAATATAAATACTGCTTAATTAAAATACTTCTATCCTTTTTACATTAAAGATTACAGTTCCATCATCTTCGTTTCCGGATGATAGTCGGGGTTTTGTTTCACTCCGTTCAATATTACTGAATCGAATTTCCTGTCAGCGGCCAATTGCAATTTCACAACCGGTTGTCCCTGAAAATGAATGTTTCTTGTGTTTCCATTGTAGTCAACTACCGCAAAGAATTTGGATAATGAATGGATTAAGGTTTTTCCATCCCGGCGTAAATAACTGCCATGGGCCATGAACAACTGCTTCATATTTTTTGGATTGGTACGATCGGCTCCTTCTGGAAAAGTCATTGCGGTCAGATAAGCATCGGTATCCCAGCCATTCATCACGTTCAGGCTGTTACGGTGTTTGATATGCTGATCGGCCAGTAAATTCAGATAAACTTCTGTAACCTGACCGTTTTGAGTGATCCGCACTCCCAGAAAATCCTTGCCATCAAAGCGTTCTATTTTGGGTAAATCAGCTTTATTCTTTTCATTTTTCAGGATAATGGCTGTTACAAATTTCGTCCGGTCTGTATCCTGAAAATGGCTGATCGACCAATACGGCTGTTTGACATCCGGATTGTGATCTTCCAGTCCTATATTTTCTTCCAGTCTCATTTTCTCCGGAAAGTCATGTGGCAGGCCAGCATCCGGGAAAGTCTCCGGATAAAGCGGACGAACCAACACTTCTGCATCATCTTGTTTGATCGACAAATCCAGTCCTCGCCTCTTCGATTCACCGTTGTAATGCAGCAACCATTCGAAATGACCAGGCTCGTATGATTCCAGATCATCGATTACCAGAATAACGTCACCGATCCATAGGAAGTGGCGGTAATTGCGTGTGAACCATCGCGAAGTCGGGCCAGTGGCATCTGCAAATATATATTTCGTTGAACCGGCATCCAGCAAATCGTACAGGTGCCCCGGGTTTTTCACCCCGAAATACGGATCTTTCCGCTCCTGTGCTTTTCCATTCCAAAGTACCACATTGTGTGCTTCACTCTGGCAAAAATATTGGGTATATTCCGGCCTTCCGTAAGAAGAGTTTCCGGAGTCGATAATCAGGTTTTTACCCTTATGAAAAAGAATGAAAGAGCCCGCATCAGCATGTGAGTGATTCCAGGTAAAACCACATTTAATGCCCAACATGGTGGCATTGTCGGTCCATGAATCGCGTAAAGTAGCCCAACCCATGTCCGAAAACAGTTTCGATTCGGGCAGATCCGGCGTTTTCAAATCCTGAAGTTTTGGTAAATCAGGATGTAAAATCAGTCCAACCGGACTATCCATTTCCATTCCTTCCTTATCTGTTCCCTTTTCTGTTTTGCGCAGATACCAGGCATACCTATCTTTGTGAAATTCTAAATTCCATAGCAAAACAACACATGAATTGCCATTTCGTTTGATGCTGCTATCGCCAAAATTTACCGAAAGTGGGCCATTGTCCGAGTAATAAGTAGTCTGAATGAAAAAATCGGCCATCAATTCCATTTGCGGAATATCGGGTAATTTCACCTCCGGAAGTGAGTTTTGAAAAGCATATCGAAAAAGTAAATATTGCGAAAAACCAAAGCTGGCGTAATTGATACTTTCATAAAAACCACCTTCACGATCGAAACTCATCGGTTTGTTTTGCAGCACACTACCTGAATAATTCACCCATTCGGTGGCCACTTCCGAAATTTCTTCGGCCCATTTTCTGGCTTCCGGAATTTCATCTTTCACTGCCAGAGCCGCAAATCCGGCCATATCCACGCAAGCGCTCCACCAGTTGTGGCCCATCGTATCGAAGGTGTGAATATTCGTATCCGGATTCAACCAGTCTTCCATGGCAGGTTTGATGCCGACTTTTACAATCCCCTGGGCAATCTGTTTCCGCTCGGTGGGTGTGAGAAAATCGTATGCGCAATCGTAACCGATGGCTACATAAAAACTGGTATGCGCTGTTCCCAAACCACCTTTCCAGGGCGGAGTACGCTGGAGTAAATCCTGTCCTTCCCAACTTTCCTGACTGATTGTATGAAGCAGCGTTTGTTTAATACGTTCTGCAAAACGTTTATCACCTGTCATTCGGTAAGCCAGCCCCAATTCCTGAAGATCGGGAGCTCCGGAACGGTCACGTTTCAGCATGTCTTCGGCTTTCTTCAATTGATGATCCCAGGCTTGTTTTACTTCCGGATCATTTTTAATCTGTTCTTTCAGTCGGGTAATATTGGCATCGGTATGCAATAAATATTTCCGACTATTCGCTGATATTGAAATACTTACTATGCTAATTAAAAACAGTAGGATATACTTTTTCATATTTATATACTTTTTCATTTCTGAATGGTCTAATTATTTCGTAAGATAAAAACTTTGTGCCACAGGTTCAGCAGTTTTAACTTTGGGTTCAACTGATCGGCCGTATTGCCAGGCCACTACAGTAACTTTCACCGGGAATTTTGCCCGTGGTGGTATTTTGGTGAAGACCAGTTTCCCATCCACTATTTTGGCTGGTCCTTCCTGAACGTAAAAATACACCAGCATTCTGCTGTCGGAAGTCGCTTTTAAATCGATTGATTTTTTGCTGGATTTCACATCTTTCATGTGATCAAACTTTATTTGCTGATCCATTCCTTCCGTATTCCGGAAAGGAATCCGGATGTTAAATTGTTGCACCGTACTTTTGTAATTTTCATCACCAGAATGGCTTGCCATCAACCAGATGTCTCCGGTTCGTTTTTCGTTATTCAAACCCATCCGGTAAAAACGAACGGTAAAAGTAGTGTCGTTCAGTTTTTCAACCGGTCCGCAAATGCGGCTAACGCTGAGGTTTCCTTTTCCATGATCAGTAGATCGTTCAGCCCTCAATGTATCTGTAAATTCAGCTTTTACATGAAAAATCAACCCATCAGCTTCAGGTTCAAACTTTCCGACGATGCGGGCATGAAGTTTCGGATTGAATGTCAATAATTTTCCATTCTGAGAAAATCCGGGATACTGCTCTTTTTTGCCACGTACTTGAGCGTAATATTTTTCTGTAGCTTCCGCTGTTTCCTGATCGAAATACCAAAATGCATCTTTTCTGTCACCTTTGTATTGGGCAAAAGGTGCGGAAGGAAATTGTGGTTTCTGGTCTTGTTTCCAGCGTTCTTTTAACCAGCCATTTTCAGGATTTACCGGAATTAATTTTACTGGTTTATTCAGAGGACTTTCCTTTGGTAAGCGGTATTGAACCGCTTTTCGAATGAATAAATTCAGGTAATCAATCAACTCATCTGAAATATCAAAATGTCCGTGACCTGCATCGCACAAAAAAGAAATGGCGGCTTTAGGAAATTTTTGTTGAAAATTGAGCGCCGGTTGCACCCGGTCTTCCCACCATTCGTATTCGCCTTCCACCATCAGTCCGGGAACTCCATTGATATTCCGATCGCCCCAATCCGGATTTGGACGGCCGCTTCCAGTGAGATTGGTCAACGGTGCATCACCATGAATGGAAAGGATTGCAAAAGTTCGGTCGGGATTCCAGGCAGCAAAATTCCAGGGATAACTGGCACAGGCAGAATGCCCGATCGGAATGGCCGGAGCAAATTTCAGTTCACTGTAACCCGATTCCTCTGCCAGCGCATTCATGATACTTTCGAATTGCTCACCAACACTCTTATTGAAATCGAATACCATATTAAACCCAGGCGTAATCCAAACTTCAGCGATGCCTAATTCCGACATCTCTTCACGAAATTTCGGATGTTCAAAAATAAGTTCTTCAGTCATGTTGTGCTGACCAATCAATACTGCCCGAACCTGTTTGCAATTCTCCGGAATCCAAAGAAAAGCGCGGGGATGATCGTTCGTTTCAGGAGAAATTACACTGGTTACTGGCACTGACCATTGATAAACAGCAGCGTTTGTATGTTGAGCAGCCAAAGTGAAAAGCAGAAGTATTATCCAATGGGTCATAGTTGAAGTAATTCTCATTTTCAAAGTTTAATATTTATCCTATTTAAATTTTATTCCATCAGTGAATTCACCTATTCGAATATCTCCATCGCTTGAATTCAGAATATTCTCTCCATTGATTTTCAATCCCTCAATCCGGATATCCTTCACCATACGATCTTTGTCGTGTCCCTGAATGATAGAAGGATTGGCTGAATTTCCATCGTACTCAATGTCTTTCAGTAACACATTTTCAATACCCCGTCCGGGAGCCCCGCTGTACTTTTCATTATAAACCACCTGAAAATTGAATAACTGTCCTTCCTGAAAGTCTTCAACCCTGATGTTTTGGTAGCTGATGTTGCGAACCAGATTATTGTCGCTGCAAGTGATTGCCATGCAGCCCTGATAATTACGGTCATCTTCGTCGTGCTCCAAAATATCAATATTACTGAAGGTGATATTTTCGATGGTATCGCCACCCGCTTCGGCAAATCCATGCAAACCAATATTCGTTGGATGGGCAATGTCGGCCCATAAGGTCGAATTTTTGATCTGGTAATTGCGGGCGCTGCCATAAAAATCCCAGCGGTGACCGTAAATAGCGATGCAGTCGTCGGAATTGCGCATAAACACATTATCAATCAACACATCGGAACACGACATCAGATCGATGCCATCGCTCCAGCCTTTGCAGCTAAATGATTTGATGTTGCGTATATTGAGCCCATTGGATTGGCCGCCATAAATGGTATAATGACTGGGATTGATGAAAATCAGTCCGTCAACCGTTACATTTTGAGAATGACGGATTTCAACGCCTCGCTCTGGCTGAAAAATAATTCCATGCCCAATGATTCTCACATCGTGCGCATGATCCACCATCAACTTTGCTTTCAACACAGCTCCGCCATCAATGTACACCGTTTTTCCTGAAGGAATATGAAATACATCGCCCGGCTGATCGTTGGGTTGATGGATTCCGGGACCAAAATAAATCACATTCGGATCGTTCGGATCGGGTTTTTCTTTCAGGATTGAATTGGCAAAAACATGCAAATTATGAAGTTTATCTCCGTTTACTTCCAGCGAAATATTACGTGGCTGATCGAGCGAAAATGTGATCAGCTGTCCATTTATTTCAGGAGAAATCTGATATGACAAAGGCCGGACTTTTACATCGTTAATTGTACCATTATTCTTCCTGACAGATATTTCTATTTTCCCGGAGAAATCAAACGAAACCAAGGAGGCATTTTGTACATTATCCAGATCTACCTGTACGATATACTCAAATAAATCCAGCCATTCGCCACCGGGTTTGCGCACCTGCACTGTAAAATCGTCATTGTGTGCCGAATATTTAAGGGCACCGGGAGCATCGTAAGTAATCAGTTCCTGCGCCTGAAGTGTTGCCGAAAAAGTGATAAAAAGAATCCAAATTAAATGTTTCATAATTTTGTTGTTTGTTCCACTCAGTGGGTGATTTGGGGTCAACCGCTGAGTAAAGACTATTATTTCTCAATTCTAAACCAATCAAAATCAGCATAGCCACCTTTTCTCACATCTGGTTCCGAAGTGCAGAAAATTCCAACTTTGGAGCCAATCCACAATTCGTTTTTTGCCTGAAGAACTTCTCCAATTAGGTTGAAGTCCGTTCCGTTTTCGCTGTATGAAAATTGACAAACTGCATCAGGGGATGAAACATGAACCCTAAGATAAACTTCATTTCCCGAAAGTCGAACTGAAGCCACTGATTTTTCCTGAGCTCCCAGATTGGCATCTGTACAGAGTACCTGATTAAGTTTATAACCTGATTCATCTTTCGAAATGGCCAGATAACTGTAATCATTTCCATTCACGATTAATCCGGCCTGTTTGCCCTGCCATGAATCCCATTCAATCGTCAGTTTTACTTTGGTAGTTGCCGTGAAATCTGGTGCCGTAAATTTTTGCATCAGCAAATTCGGCACCTTCCAAAGTGGATCACCAACCGTATTTTTCGGGAAAGCAAACAAACGCAGAAAATCCTGTCCGCGTAACAACGCGTACCATTTAATGCTTTGATTGGCTGCCCACTGCCATTGCAAACCCAGCGTGTCGGCGTTAAACTCGTCGCTTTCCGGAGGCGTGCAAACCGGCCATTCTTTGCCAACGTTTGGTTTTTTGTGGGTCAAAACCGGTTGCCCGCAACCATCACCATCAGGATCTTCTCCCATTACAGGCCAAGCGTTTTTCCAAATCATAGGTTCCAGATAAAGGATTCGCCCGTATGCCCCTTTATCCTGAAAATGCAGAAACCACGATTCGCCGGTTTGTGTTTCCACCCAGGCGCCTTGATGCGGGCCGTTGATAGCCGTATTTCCCTGGGCAAGCACTATTTTTTCTTCGTACGGCCCATAAATATCTTTCGATCGTAATGCCAGCTGCCAGCCTTGTGTCACACCACCGGCAGGAGCGAAAATGTAATAGTAACTGTCTTTCTTGTATAGTTTAGGGCCTTCAATGGTGTGATTGCCGCCGTGACCATCGTAAACGTGTTTTCCTTCGCCAATCACTTTAGTTCCGTCGGGACTTAAAGGCCAAACCGTCAACATGCTGTTGATGCCTGATCGGCTGGCTGCCCAGGCCGTAACCATATATGCTTTGCCATCGTCGTCCCATATCGGACTCGGATCGATAATTCCCTTTCCGGGCATCACCAAAACCGGCTCGCTCCACTCGCTAAGCGCATCGAACGTTTTTACCATGTATACACCAAAATCCGGATCGCCCCAATAGATGTAAAATTCGTTGTTGTGGAAACGTATGCAGGGTGCCCAAACACCCTTCCCATGTTGCGGAATGCTGAAAACTTCATCAGGAATATTGCGTTTCAGTGCGTAATTCACAATTGTCCAATTAACCAGATCTTTTGAATGTAGAATGGGAAGTCCCGGCGAGCAGTTGAAACTGGAGGCGGTCATGTAAAAATCGTCTCTCACGCGGATTACATCCGGATCGGAATAATCAGCGTACAGAATGGGATTTTTATAGGTTCCGTTGCCGTTATCGGCCTGCCAAACGTTTGAAACATAGTTTTTTTGCTCCACTTTTTTTACTTTTCGCATCGTTGGAGTGCAAGCTGTAAGAAGTAGCAACAGCCCTACATTCAGTTTAAGCATTGAAAATATATTGGTCATATTTCTTTTTTTCAAATCTGAAATCACAAATAATCATTTGAAACAGTGAAAGTCAATTACTTAGTGCTTTTTTACTCCTCTTTCTCCGAAAAGGATGTTTCACCGGTTTTAATATTTAATTTCCAGGGCTTTGGCTCAGGTAACCACAATTTGCCATCACCGATTTCCAATGGCATCCAAAGGTAACGGGAATCCCATTGTGTTTTAGGGTTCCAGATATCTCCCATAAAAATTACCGTTGTTTTTTTTGTGCCCACCACCTTTATAAGCATCGTCGATTGAGAGCTATATGTATTGGTTTCCACAGGAGCAATGTCCTTGAATTCAGTCCATGGGCCCTCAAGAGTAGGAGCAGTTGAGTATTTATTGGGATTTGCATTCCACCCGGTTAAGGCAGAGCCTATTAAATAGTACAATCCGTTGTAATGCACAATTGCCCCACCTTCCATGTGGGCTTTCACTAGTGTCATTTCCTTTTCAACATCCATGTAATCTTTCGAAAGTCTGGCGATACGAAAGCCAAATGGACGGTCTTCAAAAACTAAATATGCAGAGCCGTCGTCGTCGATAAACTGGCCAATATCGCGACTCTCATGCCCAAGCGGACGAAATCTTTTTACATATTTAAACACTCCGTCAGGCTGGTCGCTGACAGCAATTCCTACTTGTGCCACCTTGTAACCCCTATCGTCCACATGAAAATACATGACATATTTTTTGGTTATGGCATTGTAGAAAACTTTGGGGCGTTCCAACACCCAGCCTTCCGTAAGAGAATCCGGAGGCAGCATTTTTATCACATTGCCTCTGAATTTCCAGTTCATAAGGTCTTTTGAGGAATAGCAACTAACATACCGATATTTCGGGTCTAATCCTTGTCCGCGTTGCTCGCCGTACCAATAATAAGTCTTTTTTATTTTAATGATACCACCTCCATGAGCCTGTATGTGGTTACCATTCCTATCGGGCCAGACTTCACCCGGATTGAAACTATCTAACGGGATAACTTTTCCTGAAGACTGGGCTTTAACTGAAGGGGCTAAAACCATGAACAACAGTATTAAATAGCTGATAGACTTCATTATTTATAAATTATCGGGTTAATAAATATTCCTTACCGGGCTCTGTTATCAGGTCATATTCGTATGTTACATAAAGCATAGGCATTTGAGGTGAAATGCTTTTTGAAATCAGTGGCTCTTTGATTGTTGCTGTCCGAAACAAAGGGTTTGGGTTTTTACCGGTAGCCGGTTTCAGACCTACGCACTTCAAGGGAATGTACGAACGTAACCGAAGGTTTCCACCGATAGAGGAATGAATTCTGACTTTAGCTATCTGTTTACCATCCCAGTTCATGTCAACCTCAAAACCACCACGGGCTTTTAACCCTTTCACCGAGCCAGCAGGCCATGCATCGGGCAGTGCCGGTAAAATCTGCACTGCTCCATCATGACTTTGGAGCAACATTTCGGCAACACCGGCTGTAAACCCAAAGTTACCATCAATTTGAAAAGGTGGGTGGGCATCAAACATATTAGGATAAGTGTGTGCTTCCTTAGAGCCGGGTTCTACCAATGTTAGCATGTTCGAAATAAGTTTATAGGCATGGTTACCATCAAGCAATCGGGCCCAAAGGTTTATCTTCCAACTCATTGACCAACCTGTAGCCTGGTCGCCTCTGAAAATCAGTGATTTCTTGGTTGCCTGAAATAATTCGGGACTCGAATAAGGCGAGATCTGACTACCGGGATATAAACCAAAAAGATGCGACACATGACGGTGTTCGGATGTTGGGTCGTCAACATCTTCGAGCCATTCCTGCAACTGGTTGTATTTACCAATCTGCATAGGTGGTAACCGATCGATAGTTTGTTTTAATTTTGTAGAATAAGCCTTGTCACCTTCCAGTACTTCGTTGGCATCAAGAGTATTCGAGAGAATTTCAAATGCAATCTGGTTATCCATGGTGGAACCCGCAACAACCGAAGAACCTTTTTCGCCGGGACCATGCTCCGGAGAGTTGGAAGGGCTGCTTACCAGCCATTTGTAGGTGGGATGCTCTACCAAAAAATCCAGAAAAAAATCGGCAGCGCCCTTTAGAACAGGGTAATACTCTTTTAAAAATTGCTTATCGCCGGTAAATAGATAATGTTGCCATAAATGTTCGCACAGCCAGGCTCCGCCGTTGGGCCATGCACAATAGTAGGCACCATCGGCCGGACCGGTAATTCGCCAAATATCTGTATTGTGGTGAGCCATCCAGCCTTTTGCTCCGTACATTACCCGGGCGGTTTCCTTTCCGGTTTCGGAGAGCTCTTTAATCAATTGAAATAAAGGCTGGTGCATCTCTGTTAAATTGGTTACTTCGGCCGGCCAGTAATTCATTTGCAAATTGATGTTGATGGTATATTTACCATCCCAGGGTGCCAGAAGCTGGTCGTTCCAAAGTCCTTGCAAATTAGCAGGCTGACCTCCCGGTTGTGAACTGGAAATTAGCAGGTAACGCCCGAATTGAAAAGCCAGTACAGCCAACTGAGGATCGTTACCGTTTTTAAATTCGCGGATTCGAAGATCTGTTTCGTTGTTTGCAGCTTCGGTAGTGCCCAAATCGAGTTTTACACGGTTAAAATAATTCTGATAAAAAGCGATGTGACTATCTTTTGCATCTTCGTATTTCTTTTTAATTGCCTGCGATAAATAGTCCCATGCCTTTTGCGACGCATTGCCACTCACATCATTATAATTTTTGAAATTAGTAGCAATAGAAATATAAATGGTAGCAGCATTAGCACCTGTAACCGAAATTAAGGAATCGCCAACAGAAACTTTTCCACCATCAGTCTTTACCATGGTCTGATTTTCAAACTGAGCCACTCCTTTTACCCCTTCATGATCAGAGCCAATACCGGTTACAACCAGTTTGTTGCCACTTTTCTTCACATTGTGTTTAAGTGGCGACTCATAGAATGCTTTAAAAGTTATTGCCCCAGGTTTACTGGCCGAAATGCGCATAATTACTACATTATCGGTAAATGAAGCAAATGTTTCGCGCGTAAAAATAACACCATCAAGCTGATAGGTCGTGGTAGCAATTGCATTTTCGAGGTTGAGTTCGCGCTCATAGTTGGTTGCATTTTCGTGTCCGGGAAAGCTCAGAAAAAGGCTGCCCATCGTTTGATAAGGCATACCATTACGCGGTGTTCGAAATTTTTTTTCAATCAAGTCTTGAGCTTGCTTATTTTTTCCGTCAAATATTAACTGACGCACCTCAGGCAAAACTTTTAGAGCTTCGGGATTATCATTACGATTAGGACCACCACCCCAAATGGTTTGTTCGTTCAACTGAAGGCGCTCTTTGTCAGTATTTCCAAAAACCATCACTCCCAAACGGCCATTCCCAAGAGGAAGTGCTTCGACCCAAACTTTTGCCGGTTGTTTGTACCACAGCTTTAATAACTCATTGGTATTTACTGGTTTATCTTGACAAACAGCTATAAATCCAACAAACAGCCCCATGATAATCAGGATTTGCTTTTTTTTATTGATCATTTCAATTGTTTTTATATTATAATTCTTTGATCAGCACTACCGACCAGGATTCGAGCGACTGTGAATAATGCAGTTCGCCTTTATCGCTGGAAGTTAGAATATCTTTTTTCAGTTCCTGTGCTTTTTGTTTAAGGATGGAAACCTGCTCGCGGGTTGGTGGTTCAGGGCTTCCCATTTGCTGCCAGGCTCCAATCGCGTTACCGTGCTGTTTGTCAAGCGTTTCAATGGATATGGCTGAATTGACTTTTAACTTGGTCAACTTCAGATCGAACGATTGTGCTGTGCCTTTATCCTGAGTGCTTTGCGCCAAACTACGTACGCCTGATTCAGGAGCTGTTTTTACTTCGGAAGGATAATTGTAAAGAATTGCTACCAACTTGCCGGTTTTCGAGTTTCGGGTAACCACCACTCCATCTTTGCGGTATATCAATTCGTCGCCCAGTTCGTTCAACATGCGGTAAGCATGATAGGTTGGTTTCACGATGCCCTGGTAGTTGATCATTCCAAAACCGCCGTGGAAAATGGTATTTCCGGCACCACCTTCTTCAAATACATCGGTAAATGTCCAGTACGAAAGCGAATTAGCGAGGCCAATGCAATCGGTATTTATTTTAATCACAAAAGTTGCGGCAGGAAGAAAATCATGAGCATTGTCGCGCGGCGATGGACTGGTACTCCATTCGGTGAGGTGAATTTCGGCTTTCGGATAAGCACTTTCTGCAATGGTTTCTTTCAGCCATTTCAAATCTTCGATGGTTGCATCCACCTTGCGGGTGCGGCCACCACCTTTTCCTGTTCCGGGATCAATTGCCCAATCGGTTGGGTACGGATGAGTTGAAACGAAGTCAACCGGTAATTTTTCTTTACTGCAGAAATTCAGGAAATCTTTGATCCAGACACCACGCCATTCGAGCGTATTGATGTCGGCAACGGTCAAAGTTTTGTGCTTGGTTTTATCTTCGGTTTCGCCATCGAAACGTTCGTCAGGAACAAAATTACTGGTAGCCGGACCGCCTACACGCAAAGCTGTATCGATGGCTTTTATCGCGTTGACCGAAACGCGGTACAATTCGAAATACTGCGATTTGGTTCCGTCCCAGAAACCACGCAAGTCGGGTTCGTTCCATACTTCAAAATACCAAGACTTCACCTCTTCCAGTCCATATCGCTGAATGCAATGTTTGGTAAAAGCAGAAACCAAATCTGCCCACTTGTCAAATTTTTCAGGATTGGGAGTCACATATCCTTTCCACCAGAATTGGGTGCGCGATTCTTTGGCAGCCAGTTCTCCCGGGAAAAAACTCAGTTCGACAAACGGGCGAACACCGATGGCAAGCATCCGGTCGAACAAATCGTCGATGTACTGCCAGTTGTAAACCGCCACACCGTTCACTTCTTTATATACGAACATATCGTCATGGAAAAGCCCATGGAAACGACAATATTCAAAACCGCAATTGTCTTTTACCAGTTGTAGATGTTCGAGCCAAGTAGCGCGTAAGCCTTCGTTGGCACGACCTGCGCCGACACATTTGCTCCAGAAATGTTCGAATTTCTCGCCTTTGGCTGTAGCGTCAACAGTTATTTTTTTTTGGGCGTTCGCCGCATTCAGGAAAAAGAGTCCCAATGCCAGAATCGTTATCTTTTTTGTCAGTTGGTTGAATGGATTCATTTTGAATATTTTTTAATTAATTGATTTTCTGTCAATAAACTGCATCACTAATTTAGTAAAAGCTTCCGGGTTTTCGAGGTTGCTCACATGCCCCGCATCGGGAACGATTACCTGTTTGGCCGTCGGTACACATTCCAGCAATTTGTTCGGACGGTTTTTATCCACTTCGCCAGTCAAGACCATCACTGGAACCGTTATTTCCTGATTTTTAAGTATTTCTACCACGGAAGTTCCAAGCACCAAACGCGGCTCAACATGTAACGTTTGCCACTGATCCCATTTGTAAATCATGTCCCAAACTGGACGGCGGATTTCCTGCAAGTGAGAGCCTCCTTTGCTCATCAAACCAGCCAGCCATTCCCATTTTTGGTTCATTGTTCCATGTGCTTTTGTAGCAGCAATTTCTGCCCGGCGTTTGGCGATTCCTTCTTCCGTCCAGGGCTGATCGGGTCCGGGAACCGGAAAAACGTCGCCACTCGCAGCAGTTGCCGTAAGTATTCGGTTAGGATGCAAAGCCAACATGTCGGCCACGATAAAACCGCCCATCGACAAGCCAACCAGATGCGCTTTCTCCACATCCAGTATGTCCATCAGGTTCAGCAAATCTTCAGCATGTAGAAATTCGTGCCCTTCAACCGGCATCGACGAACGGCCATAGCCACGGCAATCGTAGCGAATGGTTCGGTATTTTTTCGCAAATTCCAAAAATTGTGGGTCCCATTCAGAATGATCAAACGAGTGTCCGTGAATAAAAATGACAGGTTCACCGTGTCCGGCTTCTTCGTAATAGATTTTTGCATCGCCAATATTAAAAAAACCAGTTTTAACTGAATCGGGTAAGGCTGCCTGTTTGTAAACATCGCGAACCATTATCGGTAGAACCGGACTGCTAAAAAAGGAAGAAAATCCATCCCTTCCGGCATTTTCGCCAGTTATATGCGTAATGAAAAAACCATAAGTATTAGTGGTTTTGTCGATCCATGGATAAGCCCCGGCCCAACTCGGACTGCTGATCAGTACTGCTTCTCCGGCAGAATTCAGTTCTTCACGCCACTCTCCCAGCCCATAAATTCCGTGGTGCATTTCAGCACGAACGCGCTCTACAAATTCGTGAGGCGCAACTTTTGCTTTGCCAATCTGATCAGCCTGCATTTCTTTAATAGTAACCTCCGACAAAACTTGTTTGCCGTTGAATTTACCATTATTGAAAATCATATTCAGGAAAGCGGCGTAATCGTGCAAAACTGTTCGGGCGCCTCCGCCCAGCATCGGGCTGTGGCCTCCACCCCGATTTACAGGAGTAAAATGTGTATTTTTCATACCTAGCGGTTGGGCAATTTTTTCCTGGAAAAGGGTTTCCCAGTCTTTACCAGTGGCCAATTCAGCCATTCGCCCTGCCACCTGCATGGCCAAACCTCCATAATTAAATTCTGCTCCGGGAATTGTATCAGCCGGAAGTCCAACGATATTACTAACTGATTCTTCTAACGTTTGATAATCATCATGATGAGCTCCTTGAGGCTGATAATCAGGAAAACCTGAAGTATGTGAAAGCAACTGCCGCAAGGTTGCTTTCCCTTTCATATTGGTAAATTCTGGGAGCCACTTATTTACAGGGTCGTCCCACGAGAGTTTGCCTTCATCAACCACAGCAGCAATTGTAGCAGCAGCCAGCCATTTTCCGGATGAAGCAATGTAAACGACTGTATCGGCTGTATAATTTCCGTAGCAGGTATCCAGAATTAGCTGATTGTCTTTGGCAATAATCAATCCTGCACCCGAATAATATCCGCTGTCGATCCACCCCTGAACTTTTTTGTTGATTTCAGAGAAATCGTAGTTCAACTGATTTGTTTTCTTTTCAGCAAGTTTACAGGAACTAAGTATCAGTGTTAAAGCACCTAACAAAACTATATTGTTTAATATTCTCATCTCCTGTTTATTTTCGTTGGATACTCACCACACTAGCCGACCATATTGGTAATGTGAAAGTTATCTTGTTTTTTTCGTTTGAAACGTCAGAATACACCGGTTTAATTAAGTCTGGTTGGTCCATAGAGTTTTTAATCGAAAGAGAATTGGCAGAAATAACCTCGAATGTGACTGTGGAAACCGGAAAGATTTCATCAATTGTCAACTTCACTGTTATTGGCTGATCGGTTGGATTCACCGTTTTCAAATACACCATTTTACCATCATCCGATTTAGTTGCCACCACATTTAATGAGTCTATATTCCCATTAATTTCCAGTCTATTTGGTGCAAAGTGTTCGCGCCAAAGTTTTGTTACCACATAATTGGGTGCCGGAAACCAACTTTTATAATCGAAATTGATGAAGGAATTGTTCCATCCTGAAGCGTCGGTGCGTCTCAGAAAGAGCGCCCCAGCAGCTATTTCAATAGCCGGTTCTTTTTCAAAGATATTCAATATACCTGCAGCATACAATCCGGTTCTCATATCTAATTCCGATGCGTTCCATTCCGAAACGTAAATTTTGATATTCGAATTCGGCGACTTCTCTATCAAGCGGGCTACATTGGCATATTTTTTTGCAGAATTCAGCGGACCACTGGTATAGTTATTCGGGCTTTCGTAGTGATGTAAACTAAGATAATCGAAGTATTTACCTGAACTAAACAGCAATACCGAATCAAGATAAACTTTCCTTTCAGTGAAATCTCCACAAGCAATAATCTTTATGGATGAGTCGATTTCTTTGAGTGCAGGAACAAATTCGCGAAGAAGTTGGCCATATTTCTCTACACCCATTTTCCACATTTCGTTGTCGATCTCCCAATATTTCACATTATAAGGTTTTGGATGTCCGTTTTGTGCCCGAAGCTTACCCCATTTACCAGAGGCAGGTTCGTTGCAATAAGCCAGCCATTCCTGAGCCTCTCGAATTAAGCGTGGACGTTCGGAATCCGACTGATCATAGCCGATTGGAATCACAATTACAGGTTCAGATTTCATTTTTCTGCACAAATCGATGAATTCGTCCGTTCCAAAAGCATTCTGTTCATAATCATCCCAACTAGCTTTGGGCATTCGAATGCGGTTTACCTGCGGACCAATTCCCCATTTCCAGTTATATCCAGAAGCAAAAGAACCACCAGGCCATCGCAGTACAGTGGGCGAAATACCGGCTGCAGCCTCATATAAATCAGGACGATAACCACCATTTTTTCTGGTAGAATCTGCCATCATGCTTACCTGATCGACATATACAATCCCACCGGAAACTACCAAAGCAAAGACAGCCTGACCAGTTGATTCTGAAGGACGCAGTTCAAACATATATTCTTTCCAATCTTTGCCGGGTATTCCTAATCGCTGTTCTGCAATTTTGTGTTGGTTTTTATTGAAATTAACAGTCAATAAAGCTTTTCCATCACCTTTGGCCCAAACAGATCCGCGGTAAATTTCGTTTCGATGTAGATTCATTGATCCCTGACAAACTCCTGTTTCTTCGGTTCCTGCAGTAATTTTTTGTGAATAGTATCGGTTTTTGGCGTCATCTTTTGCAAGTTGAAAAGTACCTGGACCAAAAGATTTCCAATCTGGTGCCACAGACGGTGGTAATAGCTTTTCAGGAATACCACTAAACAGTATTGACCCATTTAATGATTTAATTTGTATGTTGCGGAATCGTCCGCCAGTGCGGGAAAGCAAAAGGGTCAAACTCCCTTTCCCTATTTCACTGTTCATTTCTTTGAAATCAAAAATTAGCTTATTATCCCAAAATAACTGTGCCGCAGAACCTTCGCAGTGTATGCGTACTTTATGCCAATTTTTTGGATTGAGAGATTTTACCGGAACATCTTTGTTTGTCTGCACTACAATCCAACCTAGTTTAGAATCATTTTTTTTTACATTCTTTTCCATTTTGAAAACAGTGTCAGCTTTGGCATCGAAATGAAAAGCGAAAGCTCCTTCCGATTCTTTATTCCCTCGCAAAACAAAACGAATATCGCTCTGACCGCCACTCCATGGTGCAGGAACACCTACAAAGTACGGATCCCATTTCACCTCCAATGTTGCATCATAATCCGTCCATTCAGGATTACCAACAGCCAGTTCTGCTGTTCTGGTCCCAGGTGATATCAGCTCATTTTCATCGATATACCAACCATTAAAAGCAATTGGCTCGAAGGAGCGGGTTGCAATCATTTCGCCCCACAAACCTCCGTTAATAGAGTGATAAATATGCTCCAGAAGTTGACCATATATTTTTGAATCAATCTTACCAATTACTTTATCAGTATTTATTGTAAGTGAAACGTTTTTAGTAGTTTGACTATAACCCAAAAATGATGCACTAATCAAACAAACAAGTATTAATTTACGGGGATGCATTATCTTTTATTTAGTTGTTTGAATACTTTGTTCTGTTCGTATTATTTTGCCATCCTTTTCTTCAGAAATGGTCACTACAACTTTTCCATCCTTGTCATCAAAATTTTTGATAGTAATTTGTTGTTTTCTACCATCAATTAAATCAACCTCAAGTTCATTTGCTGAAATTGCTGTAACATTTTTAACCATGCTTTTACTTTCATAAGGTTCGAGCACCAAAAGATAACGAACATCTTTACCTGAAGTGCGGTAACTCACGGTTTTTCGTACCTGATCTTCGTCGCCTACCGGATAATCGCCGCCAATGTTGGCTTTAAAACTTTTGGCATCCAAACCCGTTAAATCCAAACTAATTACAGCGTATTCCTTTGTGTTTTCGGGTTCGGTGACCAGAACATCGGAATATTCTGTTCCGGCTATTTTTACCGGACCACCCTCGTAATCTTTGCCAGATATTTGTGCCGGAATAACATTGACCACAACCGGTTTAAGCTGCGAGAACGCTATTTCTTTTCCTTTTGAAGTTACAAGTTTGGCATTGGCCCAAAACAAGGTGTTTTTCACGCCCTGTCCACGGTTGGTTTTTACACGCAACTGAAGCATTTTTATTCCTTCCACATTCACGTCAACCAATTTATTTCCTAATATCCAGGTGACAAGACTATCTGCAATTAGCTGTTTGCCATCGCCCACAACCTCAAAAACCAGCTTTTTGGAAATCTTTCGTCCTTCGGCATAATTACCAATACGCACCACTGCTTTTTGTGGCCAGACGTGGTAAACATCAATGTTTAAATCGCCGGGTTCCTGGTATCCGTTGAAACCTCCGGTATCCCATCCGATTTCGGAACTGGCAATCATCCGTGAAGGAATTTTAGCGCCCTGATTAGCCGCAAAATTGTCAACACTTGTAATAAACTGGCCAGTGCTTAAAGGACTTGCATCAAAACTAGCATCATGACCAATGAATTTAAGATCATCACCGGCCCTGGCTCCACGGAGATGCAACAAATTGTCGAAAGTATGTTCTCTTTCAGCTTTTAAATAGTCGGCCAGCACGACATAATCATCAGTAACCACCATCAACCTGCGCTGCAAAACCGGTTCAGTGTAATCAGTCACTTCGGCAACCTTCGGATGATTTTCAGGAATGGTAACATAAGGGGCATCTCCGGCCTTTACTTTTTCGATTTGCTCGTAACCACCCAAATATGGAGGATTGCTCCAGCGGGCATTGGTTTCAACGGCCACGGTCTGCATCATTTTTCCGCTGAAAAAGAGTATTGGATTTGTTTCTTTCGGTTCCTGCATTTTACCGTCAACCACGACCATATTACTGACCATCGAGGTTTGAACCCACCATTTGTACATGTAAGAGCCGTAACCAAACCACGAGGTTTCAGGGTTCCAGAAACTGCGTCCGTAACGCATCAGTGACAAAAGGCTTGCCCGGTCGAAATGGCCATGATAACCGCCGTGTGTGCCATATTTTATTGCCGCCTGAATCTGGTCTTTTTGTTCGCGCCCCTCGGTTTGCGAGCGAAGCACGGCAATACCGGCATTGTCGGAATGGCCCGAAACGGCGTACAATTTCGGTGTATTCTCCGGAAGTTCAGGCACTCCGTATATTAAATCGCGTTGTTTGCTTTGTTTTAATACCGAAGCATAATCAGGGTCACGAAACGCATAATAGGCCATTTCAAATTGTCCTCCGGCCACAAATTGTTCGTGACCATCGCCCATTCCAAACATCACTCCACGGTAATCGGGATAGATTAAAATGCCATCCCAAAGTTTCTTTATCGTGACCGAATTGTCTTTCATCGGTCCGAATTTTCCGAATGACATTCCCTGAAAATTTTCATATTCGAATGGCCGCAAACCTACATTTTGGGTCAATGAAGCCGGAAATTTCAGGTTGAGCAAATCGATTCCAAAAGGACGGGCAGCCAGCGCGGTTTGCGTGAAACAAGCCGCCGCCCCAAGATTGTAACTCAGCGACACTTCGTACCACCAGCCATCGTCCATGGTTCCGTAACGGAACTGGTCAATGAGGCCGGTTGGTCCATACAATAATTTATTGAAGAGGTCCAGATCATGAATCATCAAAGCACATTCGGCTGCCGGAGCCAGGTTGAAAACCGACCAGTTGGAAATGCCGCCATCGCCCATCATATCGATGATTTCACCGCAGAACAAGCGAAATGTGTGTTCGATCTGCTTACAGTCAGCCTGACTGAGTACTCCTGAATCCTTGATTAAATCGTAGCTGGTTACACAACCTTCGAACATGCCGCCTTCCTGTGGCAATCCCTGAAGTGTAGCGTGCAGAGTAAGCGGATAACCGTTTTTATAATCCGACAAGCGGAGCAAATACAAGGCTACTTTTTCGGCATATTTCTTCTCGCCGGTCAGTTTGTACGCCACGGCAGTTTTCCAGAGTTGTTGTTCGGTATAAGCCCTGAAAATTCCATTGGTTCCCATGTCTGATGGTTTTCCACCCGACGGAACTTCGTCAACCTGAAATTTTTCTGCAGTAGTGATGAATTCGGCTTTGGCATTTTTAGCCCATTCGTAATTTTCAACTTTTGCTTTCACTTCGTCCCATCCGGCTTGCTGATGCACCAAAAACGGAGATTTCAGGTGTTTCAAAGTGACCAGCTCAATCGTAGCCGGATTGCTTTCAGAAGAACCTGAAGTGGCTGTAATTATTTGATTTTCATGGGCTCCTTCAGGAATATTTTCAGGAACGGTAACTTCCACCCAGGCATTTTTGCTTTCTCCGGGTTGCAGGAACATCATTTCAGGAGAAACTGTGGCTTTCATGGCTTCCCAACCATTGCGCTTTATGTTCAGGCTGACAGATTGTGCTTTTTCGGAACAGTTGGTGACCGATATTTCATAAAGTGCTTTTCCGGTTTCATCTTCTGGTTTCGAGCAGATATCGCTTTTGAGCAAGAGCGCATTTGCGGCAACCAGCCTGATATTCCGAAGCAGAACTTGTCCTTTCGAGCCATCTTCATACGCACCTCTCATCTGTAAATGCTTAATGAATTTCAGAAAATAAACCTGTCCACGGTTATAATCAAAAGATGTGAACGGAACCGTGATGGTTTGCCAGCTTTTCCCCTGCACCGGAATTTTCACTGAAGAAGAATCGAGCAAATTGTGCCTGTCCTTAATTTCAACTAAGTAAACAGTCCATTCGCCCATGAAATTCACATCACGGTCTAACTGAATATCGAAGCGTATTCCATACCATTTTCGGGCATCAATGGTGCCGTCGTTTTCCTGCTGCAGGCCTTTTAAATACCGACCTTTCGCGCCATCCGGCTGACAAAATCCAATCACTCCCGGAACTTTCAATCTTGCTCCTTCAGCACTGATTTTTGCCCCAGTCCAACCTTTTAGATTAAAATCCCCGAGTGGCTTCCATGCGGGATGGGCGGTCTGTTTTTCCTGCGAAAAAAGCAAGAAATTGAACAACATGATCACCGAAATGATCGTCATTTTTTTTATGTTATTGGTTGGGTTCATGGGTTAGTTGTTTATTATGCAGATCAAATCAAAAAAAATTCTTTATTTCTTATAAAAACCATCTATTTTTTTCAATCGCAACAAAGCTTCAAGATAATAATAATCGGCATAAATAATTGATGCATCAATCTCGGTATCATTGGGTTTATGCCCGGTTGAGTGCATCAGGAATGCCTGATTTTTATCACTACTCAGATATTCCGGAGTAGAGAGTTTCTTTAATATAGCCATAGCTGCATTTTTATATTTTGCTTTGGAAGCCTCATCTTTTACAAATCCTGAAAGTTCCAGCATCCCGGAAGCTGCAACTGCAGCAGCTGAAGCATCTTTCGGCGCATTCGGAATGGCAGGATCATCGAAATCCCAATATGGGATACCGTCTTCAGGCAAACGATTGATAAACATATCAGCCAGTTTTTGTGCCGTTTCCAGGAATTCAGGTTTGTTGGTTTCGCGATAACACATGGTGTAGCCATATATTGCCCAAGCTTGTCCTCGGGCCCAGGTTGAACTGTCGGAATATCCCTGATGAGTGACGCCTTTGATGAAATGCCCGTCAACAGTATCGAAAACAGCCACATGGAACGTGGTATAATCCGGACGAATCAATGTGTGCATGCAGGTTTCTGCGTGTTTCACAGCAATATCGTAGAGGTTTTGACTGCCTCCGTTTCTTGATGCCCAGAAAAGCAATTCAAGGTTAATCAAATTGTCAATAATGGTATTGTGTGGCCAGTTCATTTTTTCGCGCATGGCGGGCCATGAAAGGATTGTTCCAACTTTCGGATTAAAAAGAGTTGCCAATGAATCGGCAGCGATGACTAATATTTCTCTGTACGAAGTATCCTGTGTCAACCGATAACCATTTCCAAAACTACAATTGAGCATAAAGCCTAAATCGTGGCTTTCAACAGGTACTGAAATCACATTCTGCAGTGGTTGAGTGAACTTTTTAGCATTAACTAAAATTGAGGAATCACCTGAAGCTTCGTAAGCATACCACAAAATTCCCGGCCAAAAACCGCAAGTCCAGTCGAAGACATCTACCTTGTTCCAGTTGGTTTGTCCGGGATAAATATTGCGCGGAAAGCTGTCGGCGTCGGCCAGATTATTCATCGTATCCACAGTTTTTACAACGCAGTAATCCAACATTTTTTTTGTGTCGGGTGCCTGCACCGATTTCTTCTCCGTCGAACACGAAACAGCAATAATCATCATTAGGATGATTATTGCCGGTAAGTTTAAAATCTTCATGATCCTTGTTTTTCTATATTAATTTTCAATTTTTTCCTAAAGGATTCCACCTCAACCGGTGGAATCCAAACAAAACCTATTTTCTAACCAAACTATATTCTTTCAATTTCTTTGATGGAGTCTTGCCCCAGTCCACCCGGAAAATATTTGATGCTTTGATCGGTATTTTTGCGCGGACGGTATTTATTCCACCGGTTCCAGCCAGATGGCTAAACCGCCGGATGGTAAAAGTTCAGGTTGCAAAACCGATTTACTTGTAATTGTTTTTGTTTCAATTTTAACCTGTGTGCTTGTCTGTATTTTCGGATCGTCGGAATAAATGTGTGCCTTGAATTTTTTCCCTTCAGGAAGAAAACTGAACGAGATCGGAAGCTTTCTTCCTTCAGTATTGGTAATGGCGCCAACAAACCATTGTTTTCCGTTGCGACGGGCAATCGTTGCATATTTTCCTATTTCTCCGGAAAGCACTTTTGTTTCGTCCCAAACAGTTGGCAGATTTTTGAAGAATTCGGTTTCAGGAATACCCGAAAGCATTTCCGGTTTATCGTACCAGTATATCGTTTGCAATGGACTGAAATAAATTACCCCGAGAGCCAACTGATGGGCATGGGTGGTTTTTAGTCGTTTATCCATGTAACAAATCGTGTAATCGCCTGCTCCGGAAATGTAGCGGGTGAAAGGCAAAATCGTATTGTGGGTAGCTGTTGGAAATTCTTCGTTTCCGCGAATTCCTTCAACAGTCATAATATTCGGCCAGGTGCGCTGTTCTCCGGTGGTGCGGAATTCATCATGAATATTCACCATCAGTTTGTTATCTGCCGCTAATTGAATGGCTTCGTGCAACCAGTTTGTCCAGCGCTGAGAACCCACTTCAACGAATCCGAATTTGACTCCGGAAATGCCCCATTTTTTATAAATTGGAAAAATTTCGCGCATTTGTTTGAGCAATGCCTGTTGGTTCACATAAAGCCACACTCCCACTCCACGTTCTTTTCCATAGGCAATCCATTTCTGAAGATCGAGGTCTATGGCAACTTTCGAAGCATCAGAATTAAAGTCGAAGGCCGGACCATACCATTTCCAATCGTACAGAATATATTGCAAGCCATTTGCAGCAGCAAAGTCGATACATGCTTTAGTATTTTCGTTGGTTTGGGCAATTTCGCGTATTATTTTGCCCGGTTTAATCCAATCGGTATTTGAAATGACGCAAGGTTTGTTCAGGTTTAATAAAATATCATTGTGTTCCAGTAATTGCCCTGGAGTTTCGGCAGCCATAATTACGCGCCATGGAGTATCAAAAGGCGTAATGGCATCAACCGGTTGCCAGAGCGAAGTGACCAATGTTCCAGGTTGTTCAGGTTTAACTTTGAACTTGGTGCGGACATAATCGACCATTTGTGCTTCTGCTATAACTACAAATAAACCGTTGGCAAGTTCGCAGGTGAGCGGACGTTCGGATTCATCAATCCAGTTTTCCAAAGGAAGTAGTTCGAATGAAGCTTGTGCCCAGCGATGGTACCAGGCTTTGGTTCCGGCAGGCATCACAAATTCGCTGTTTTCGTGCATGATCCGATAATACAATCCTTTTGGATTCAACGGGAAATGGTAACGAAAAGCAATTCCTTCGTTGTATGCACGAATGTCGATTTGAAGCTGATAGCCTTTTTTATTGCGTTTCTCAAACAGAAAAGATGATTGGTTGTAAATCTCTTTTACGGTATTTCGTTCGCCAAGAGCATTATGCCAACTGGTGTTTACTGAAGTATCTTTTTGAGAAACAAAATCCATATCGCTAACAAAGTGGCAATCCGCATCGGGTTTGATGGCCATAGCCAGTTCGGATATATGGTTATCGAGCACGATGTCGAGTTTTGACTTTTCGACAACAGTTTTGCCTTTATAGTTGACACTGTAAAACAATTGCAAATGTTCATTCGTTTTCAGGGTAGAAAACGAAACGGAGTAATTTCCGTCGGGTGATTTTATCTCATAATTGAGCATCGGGGTCGAATTCTCTTTTGCATTACCCTGAAACAAAATCATTAAAAAGGCAATCATTAAAAAGGCGGTGGAGATAAATCGGTTCATTGGTTGATAAATTTGAGAAGAGAAAAAGCAGCCGACAGCGACATTTTTGGATTGACTGTCGGCTGCTTAGTACTATATTATTCATTTATAATCAGAACAAAAGCTACCAGCTTGGATTCTGTTTTAATTTGGGATTCAATTCGATCTGACCCTGAGGAATTGGCTGCAAATAATTTTTTAGGGCAAAAAGGCGATTGGCGGCCAATTCTCCAATTATTGCTCCGGCCTTCGTAGGTGCAATACCTGCATAGGTAGACACAACTATGTCATTTTGAGTCCTGTTGGAGGCTCCATAAGCACCATCAACCAGAATTGGATTGTTAGTGTTTGGATTTTGAGCAGTAGAGTATTCTGTTGGAATACCATCAATTGCAAGATATACTCCACATGTAGGTTTACCTTTCAATTCGGCCTCAGCAATACCCCAGCGGCATAGGTCAGAAATGCGATGGCCTTCTGCCTGCAGTTCAAGTGCACGTTCACGACGGATTTCACCCAAAAGTGTTAATGCCGGATAAGGTGCAATTAAATCATGGGTTAAAGATGCTACGCCAGCACGAGCACGAATTTTATTGATCGATAAATCCAGATCAGCATCAGAGATATCACCATTACCCAATTCACAAGTTGCCTCGGCATAAATCAGGTAAATTTCGGCCAAACGGATTTGCATATAATCGGCTGATTCCTCATAATTACTCCGGGCATTGTTTTCTGTGCGATACTTTCGGCTATAATATCCAACTCCTCCAGTTAAATTCGGGATGTACTGATAAGATGCCGAAGCAAGTGTTGTAATATCAGTTCCGTATTTAGCTCCGGTATTGTACAACCCATATCCCCAATACCAAGCCATGGGTTTCCAAACAAGAGCTGTCAAACGGTAGTCACGATTATCAAATTCTGAAGTCATGGTACCGTAACCCTTAAATAACGGTGAGTACTGAACAGGAAGCCCATCTGTACAAAGGTACATATCCATCATCTTGCGGCTTACATTTGCAACTTGGGAGTGGGATATATTGATATTGCCTCTTCTGAAAGTAAAATCGTAAACACAACGATAAATAGCCTCGTTATTTGATGCCTTATTCAAACCATTAGGATTTGATGTGGCATCTTCGAGATTGAAAAGATAAAAATAACTTGTGTGTGCATACATCGCTTTATTTGCCACTGCAGTAGATGTAACAGCATCCACTCCATTCCAAAGCGAAAATTGATTGCCATCAATAATCTCTTTTGACAAGGATTTTGCCATAGTCAGATACTCGGTGTATTTAGTGGCGCTGTATCCTGCCGTTCCTGCACCTGTTGACGATCCATCTCCATCGGTGGTGTTTTTCACATATTTTTCCCAAGTACCTTCATACAGGCAAATACGAGCTTTAAAAGCCTTTGCCGCTTCGAGCGTTACCTGACCATTATTTGCAGTCGATACTTTAGTAATGCCAGCCTTATTAAGTAGAAGTACAGCACTGTCAAGATCGTTGATTATCTGGGCCATCACCTGATAGCGGGAAGCCCTCGGGCCCCAAACAACATCAGAAGTTGTTTGAGTTACCGAATTCGCAATTGGTACGCCACCAAATCGTTTCAGTAAGAAAAAGTGATGCCATGCGCGGAAGAAATAAGCCTGACCAGTTGGACCTGCAATTTCATCTTTATTCGCATAGACTTTTACTTTTGACAAGAAAACATTGACCTGACGAAGCCACGTATATGTCTTGTTCCAAAACTCATCTGAAGCTACAACTGTATTTGTTCCACTACCAGCACCATCTTGTACAGAACTAATATCTGAACCATAATCAAAACTAATAGGGAATGGATTATCACCCCATGCAATGACGCAATTATGGAGATAATTTGCACCAGACTGAAATTGGCTCAGGTTCTGGTAATAAATTGCTTCACTCAGAACATCCTTGGGTTGTTGGTCAAGAAAAGCTTTTTCGCAACTGGTCAGTACACTGCCCAATGCTATAATACCTAATATTAAATATTTAATTTTCATTTTCTTAGAGTTTCAAATTAATAAATTAGAAAGTCAAATCAATACCAAAAGATATAGTTCGCGCATAAACATCGACGTTACCCTGCCCGGTAGCTGCTTTGCTTTCCGGATCGAATCCATCCTTTACATTATCGAATTCAAAGAGGTTATCACCTGATACCCATAAACGGACATTGCCAATACCGGCCTTGGAAACAAGCAACTCCGGTATGGTATAACCCAGCACCAATGATTTACATCTCATATAGGAGACATTCGTTACATTAATGTCATTAATGTTAGCATAGTTCCAACCGTTACGGCCACCGTTACGGCTCATCACCGGATATTTCGCGTTTGTATTCACAGCAGTCCAGGTATTTCCAAGGAAAATTCCGTTTTGGTTGGTCCAACCCCAACGGAAAGGGGCTGACATCATATCAGAACGGACAATGTACTGCTGGCCTATACCTTGGAAGAAAGCATTGAAATCAAATCCTTTATATGAAGCACCCAGATTGATACCAAAATTATAGTGTGGATTGGCATCGCCATAATAATCTAAGTCAGCTGTGGTAATCGCACCGTCGGCAGCAGTATAATTACCGTTAGCATCTTTTGGGCCCCTCAAATCAAGTTTTTTCACACTACCGGGGGTCAGACGGTCAACTACACCAGTTGCACCACTATAACCCTTACTTGGAATAATAGAACCGGAACCACTAACTTTTGAATAGTAATCGAGCACTTCCGCTTCGTTTTGAAGATACCCATCTGTTCGGTAAACATAGATGGAATTAATCGGTTTGCCTTCAATGATACTGTTTATACCTGATCCAAAAGATACTTTACCGGGGTATTTGGTGACTTCTGTTCGGGCATCAGCCAAAGAAACTCCAACATTATATTTGAAATCCTCGCCAATCTTATCCTTCCAATTTAAAGAAAGTTCAAAACCTTTTGCTACAAAGTTTCCATCGTTTGATCTTGGGGCACCAGCTCCAAGTACAGAAGGATATGTGACATCAATTAACATGCCTTTGTTCTGACGGATAAAATAATCGAATGATCCTCGCAAGCGGTTTTTCAAAACGGTAAAATCAGCTCCAAAGTTGGTAGATGCTACTCGTTCCCAGGTACGGTTTCGACTTGTCATCCCTGAAATATTTGCAGTGGAAATCTGTCCGGGAGTTGTTCCAAATACAGTAGTCCCAAGAGACATATTTGAAAGGTAGTCATAATTGCCTATACCTGAAAGAGAACCCATTTCACCATAAGAACCGCGGATTTTCAAATTATTGAAAACATTGAGATCCTTAATAAATTTAAGTTCTGAAATACGCACACCCGCTGATGCACCAACGAAATCAGCCCAGCGGTTTTCGGGAGCCAATTTAGATGAACCATCCCGTCTGAAAGTTGCTTCCAACAAATAGGTTTCCTTGAAATTGTAGTTTAAACGACCGATATATGAAACAAGTCCCCAGGTATTTGCACCTCCCGAGTTATCATCATAAGTTGCATCTCCTGTATTGATGGCATCCAATTTATCATCAATCATATAGGCGCGTTTGGCATATAAATCATTGAATGCATCTTTTTCAGAAGTCATACCTGCCAATAAAGCAAGATTGTGGTTTTGAATTGTTTTTTTATAATTGGCAAATGCGCCATAGGTGGTGTACAAGCTATTCGCATAAGTATTTTCTACATTTCGATTACTCAAAGCCGTTTGAAAGAAAATATTATTCGGTTTCCCAAGTTCACCGTTCCAGTCGTACATGGTTTCAGTAGTTCTTCGTACGACTTTCCAACCTTTACGTTCCTTCATATTGGCATTGGCACTGAAAGTCAAACCCTGCAACGGTTTAATAAATCCCATATCCAGTGTTAATTTACTTCCTAAACGGAAGATGCTCTCTGTATTATTGGTGCGACCACCTTCAATTAATTTGGAAAGAAGGTTGTTCGTCCCAAATGCATCATAGAATTGTCCTTTATCATTGTATAGTGGGAAAACAAACATATCCTGAATACCATTACCAATACCATCAGTTGGTGTACTTACAATACGCTTATCGTATGATACGTTAACTTCCGCTTTCGCCCATTTACTCATTACATAGTCAACATTAGTACGGAAGGTATATTTTTCGGTACCATCAAGTGCTACTTTAACCAATGAACGGTCCTTTGCAAAACCCAAAGAAGTTATCACTTTCACTTTATCATTACCACCCGAAACAGAGAAATTATGGTTTTGTCCCCAGGAATTCCCATAAACCGCATCAAACTGATTGGCTGTAGGATCTAAACGAAGTTTACCGTCGGCTCTCCAAAATGCTTTATTTTGAGCCAGCTGAGCATAATCATCACCTGAAAACAACCACCAGTTGTTGGCACTTCCTGATGCTACTTCATCATTTGTATTCGCTTCAATATTCATCTGGGCCCATTCCTGACCTGAAGCAACAGGGAAACGATTTCCAATGTAATTAAGATGAGTACTTCCAGAATAGGTAACTTTTACTTTTCCATCCTTACCTCGTTTGGTTGTAACCAGTATAACACCACCGGCAGCGCGTGTACCATAAATAGAAGCTGCGGCATCTTTCAAAACAGAAATTGATTCAACATCTTTCGGATTGATTTGAGAGAGTTCCCATGAATAAGCCTCAATACCGTCGATTACAATCATCGGACTAATAGCATTAACGGAGATACCTCCACGTAATGTGATTGTTGTACCTTCATTCCCGGGACGTGAAGATGTACGTGTAATGGTCAACCCTGGAATTTCACCCTGCAATGCCGATGCTATATTGGTCGTGGCTTTTCCCTTTAAAACATCATCGCCATTTACCTGAGCAACGGCGCCGGAAAGGGTCACTCTTTTTTGCGTACCATAACCAACCACAATAACGTCTTCCAAACCAATTGCTTCTTCAGCCATGGTTACGTTAATGGTAGTTAGGCTACCAACTGCTACTTCGGTGACTTTCATTCCGACAAACGAAAATACCAGTAATTTACCTGTTGCAGGTACTCCTATAGTATAGGTACCATCATTATTGGTAATTGTTCCGGTGGTTGTACCTTTTACTGACACCGAAACCCCTGGAAGGGATGATCCGTTGTTGTCAGTAACAGTACCTTTAACAGTTTTGACTTGCTGGGCAAATACCTGTCCCAAGGTTAGCAAAGTAATTAAAACTAACATCCCTGCTTTTGGAAACAACTTTTTAAGTTTTTGACTGTTCCCTCCGGATGATTCATTCTGATTTTTTTTCATAAATTTTAATTGTAAATGTTAAACATTAGATTCTATAATTTTAAGCTTGTTCTTTTTTTTGAATCGGACCAGACTTTCGGTCGTTTCTATTTTTTACATTTTTTTAACAGAAGTCCTATTTACTGGGCTCAATGTAAACTTAAGGTTAAAATAGTGTGTCCTCATAGTAACCAACCACAGAAAAAGTCCCAATTTATAAATTGGGACTCTCCTGCACATTATTACAAACATCTCATATTTAGATACATACAAGCTTAATTCACGAAAGTTTTAAAAGTGTGGGTTCCATTTTTTTTCTGGCACCTCAAAACCCGATTTTTGAACGGAAGAATTTATAAAGACTGCAACGGAAGATGATATTTTAACAATAATTAAGAAGTTAGGATTTTGCTTTAGGATTTTTTAAGATCTTTCAAATAATCTGCCGGAGTTTTACCAGTCTCATTTTTAAATATCCGATAGAAGGATGTTTTCGAGTTAAAGCCACATTGTTGGGCAATCGCTATTAAAGTGAATTTTTCAAACTCTTTATTTTCCATTCTTTTCTTCACTTCTTCGACCCGGTATTTGTTTATAAAATCAGGAAAGCTTTGATTTAAGTTCTGATTCAGCACTTGTGAAATTTCATTTACCGGATAATTAATCTCCGCGGCCAGATCGGCTAGTTTCAGATCAGCATTCAGATAAGGTTTCTTTTCTTCCATGTATCGTTTCAAATCATTGATAATGGATGAACTCTGAACTTCAGGAATTTTTGTCCCCCGGTATTTTTCAAATTTCTGAGGTATCTCAATAAATCTTTTCCCGGCTTTCTGGAGCTTTTCAATGTATTTAAGCATGATATAAGTACCAGCTAATGCGAGGAGTAAAAGCAAGCCCAGAAAATAAGGCGAACTGAGTAATGAATGATGAACAACTATCTTTATTTCAGCATTATTTGGAGAATTCTCTTCTGGTTCGCTGGCGTTTCTGACTTTGAAAACATAATTTCCAGGCTTCAGCTTTTCATAGAAAACGGTCGTATTATTTCCGTTATCTTTCCACTCCTTATCAAATCCTTCCAATTTGTACTGATAGTCATTGTCTGCAGGATTGATATAATTCAGGGCAACAAATCGGAATCCGATGCTGCTTGATCGTTCATTCAATTCAACTTTATCAGTAAATTGGATAGACTTAACGAGCACCGATTCCGGGCCAGGCTGAACTTCTTTCCCGGAAATATAAAAGTCGGTTAGTCTGATTTTTGAGTTCAAAACTGTTTCGGAAGCTTCTGAAGGATTAAAATAAACCAGACCCTTTTCGTTTCCGAAATAAAGCGTTCCGTCAGCAGCCAGATAAGAGGCCGCCGGGGTAAAAACGAGTCCCGGAAGTCCGTCAGACAAGGAGTATTTTGTGAATTTATGTGATTGGGTGGTAAACCGGCTAAATCCTTTCAAGGTACTGATCCAGTATTCTCCAGTACTTCGTTCGATGATGGAACAGATCGAATTATCGGGTAATCCATCCGTATCATGGTAAATAGTGCATTGGGTTAATCCTGAATCAATCATGGTTAATCCGCCGCGTTCGGCACAAACCCAAATATTACCGGCCTGATCTTCGTAGATATAATTCGTTTTGAAGTTATTATTCGCGGTTGCCGGTAAATCGATACTTTGGAGTAAATCTCCTTCAGGCCTATAAACCGATGGACCAGACATGGAGCCAACCCATAAACGACCTTTGGAGTCGAAAGTGAGTGAAAAAATCTCATCACTTTTTAAACCATTGTTTTGTTTGTTAAAATTAATGATGCTCTTGCTGGCAGGTGAATATCTGTAAATGCCGTTAAAAGATGAAATCCAAAGGTTGCCTTGCTTATCGGAAGCAAATGCATAAATATTTCCGAGAGTGAAGATTCCTAAATCGAGGAAGGGTTTAATTTTTTGTTCTGTCACCGAAAACAAACTTACTCCTCCACCATAAGTTCCGATAAGAATATCGCCTTTGAAAGGAAATACCGAAAGAATGATATTTGAGCGCAGACCATTTTTGTTATTCGGTGTGGCCTGAAAAAATTTGGCTTCGCCGTTTTTTTTGATTTGAATAAAGCCATTTCTGGTTCCGAAATATTGCGAGCCATCAGGCGCAAAATAGAATGATCGAATGCTTTTATTTGCTTCAGGATAATCAGTTGTAACCGAATGTATTTTGAAATTCCCGGCTGCACTTTTCGTGAAATTAACACCTCCGGAATAGGTGCCAATCCAGTATCTATCATTCTCGTCGAGGAAAAATGAATATATCGAATTCGAGCTGATGGAGGCAATATCGTTTTCCTTATTGACAATGCTCTCAACATTTCGTGTCCGGATGTTGATCACTTTTAATCCACCCCCATCGGTACCGGCAAAAAGCAGTTCTTTATTGTCGCTGCTTAGTGTTAAGATGATTTTGTTATCGGTATTTATTCCGGATGAGAATGTTTTTGAAGAAAGATCGAACTCCACAATACCACTATTGGCTGTTCCCAGATAAAGTTTATTGCCAATGTTACAAATAGAAGTAAACAAATTGGAAGCATTTTCCGGAGCCAGATGAAACCTGAAGACTTCACTTTTTTGATCACTGGCTGAATATCTGATAAGGCCGGAGTGGGTCGATAACCAACAATTTCCATGATTGTCAGGAAATATTCCGGTAATGTTGCTGGTTTTATGGTCAGGAAGATTGTTAAAGAGAAGATGTTCTGCCTGACTGGTTCTGGTATTAACCAAATACAACCCGTTTGTTGTGCCTACAAAAAGGTTACTGTCGGCCACCATAGCAAAAGCCTGAACCGTAACATTTGTGTTTTCGATATTGATTCGACTGAACCTGTCTTTTATGTTGTCGTGGCAAAATAAGCCAGTTGCAGTGCCAACCCAAAGTTGTTTCCGGTAATCTTCGGCAATGGCATATACATTCTCGACTGTTTCCGGAAATCTTGATGAATAGGATCTGATTTCGACTCCGTCATAACGATCAAGCCCTTCCAAAGTACCAAACCAAATAAATCCGTATGAATCTTTGTAAATGGTTTGGACCAAATTATTGGACAATCCGTCTTCGACAGAAAGTCTGGAATATGATAGATCTCTTCCCAGGCATAGTAGTTGAAGGGAGCACAATATAAAGATTAGTATCAGTTCCCGAAATCGGTTCATGTAGCTAAAAGATTAGAAGCAGCTAAAAGTAGTCATTTTGAGGATAATTCAAATACCAATCCACACTTCCGGACTGAGATTAATCAGTTACATTATCACAACTCATCTAATTATCTAGCCTTTGAAAAGAAGTAAATATTAAACATGGTCAAGTACATCTCAAAAAATGATATTGAATTTCACTGACTTCCGTGGCATTGCTCCCGAGACGTTTCCAGATTATTCACCTCACAAAATTACGATGAATCGGAAGAAGATAAACTATATGAACATCTGCCGGAAGCTCCTGAAAATTATTTCATCAGGCAAGAACAGTATTTCACAGTACAGGGATTCAAATTCACTCCGAATGAAATCATATTTTCTGATCTGGACGGAGTCAATGAACTTGTATATAATTCTAATAATTAAACAATAATAAATAAAAATCAATAATCATGACAATAAATTATCGAAATATTTACATTTTCCTTGTCTTGACTGATAGGCAGTTGAATTAATACAGCCAGTATAAAAGACCAATACCCTGATTCCATTCTGGAGAAGACTGTCAATCAAATCATTCATGTTGGGATAACGATCCGGATCCGGGACGAAATCGTTATAAATATTCATCCATGGACTATTAATGATAATAGCATCAATATGAATATTGTACTTAATATATCCATTTACAAGTGCTTCAACAGCAATGCTTGTGTTTTTTTCGTCTTCCCAAACCCAATGTCCGAATGCCTAATATGAACAATTGGAGGACTTTGACTAAAAACATTCTAAAAAATCAAAACAAGCAAGATTTAGACAAACCTTTTCATCGTTATTTCGCTCTAAAATCGAAGTACAACTTCATTCTAAGAATATCAGCTTTCATTGAATAAAGCATATTCTTATTTCCTTGTGGTCCCAATTCAAGTGCGGGTTGGGTTTTTGTACCGATAGGTGAAATTCCATGTAAAAATGAAATATCGCCTGTCGGGAATGCCGGAAAAACATTTTCCCTGGACAATACCTTGGGTCGCTGGGGACTAAACATCCGCAGGAAGATGTCGTAACTACCGGACACAACCGTAAAAGGAAGTTCTTTATTTTCAATGGTCACCCAATAAAAGTCGGAGTGATAACCTTTAAACTCCGGATAATCCCAACTTTCGCCGGTAACGGTGTTGTTGTAATCTTTGTGATACAGACCAAATGGTACACCCTTTAAGCGGTTTTTCCATACACGGTATGGTCCTCTTCCTAACCATTTCATTCCGGTTACTTTTTCTTCAGGATAACTAAAATTAATACCCGCAAAATCCATTTCGCCATAAAAAGAATAGCCATAATCGAGTTGTAGCCAACCGCTTGGATAAAGAGTCCAAATCATCTCGCGTGTATTCCCTTTAGCTTCAATTTCAACCACATGTTTTGTTCCCTGAGCATAATGTTTGATACCAGTACATTCGAATTTACCGAAAGCCAATTGGGGTCCGTTGTTGAATGAAATAGAACCGCTTTTATTTTCAGCATGAATAAGGTATCCGGTCTTTTTATCAAATTTCACTGTTACTCCTGAAGCTTCCATTAAAATCTGATTGTCATTTTCAGTAACCGAAACTGAACCTGCTGAAGTGGTATCAACAATGCTTAAAGCCATTTGTGCAGGCGATTTCACCGGCCATGTCCATTTATTCATTTCACGACCATCGGGATAAAAAGCTTCAATAGTCAAAGCATCATGATTACGCCAATCAGAAGGAAGCGGTAATTGAATTGAACCTAAAGTTGCCGGAGCAATATCGGGAGAAATCGGTTCGCCGGGAAAGGCTGTATTTTCGTCTAGTGAAGAATCGGAAGGCTTGGCATAATCGACCAATTTCCATTTAATCTGACACTGGTTTAGATTGGTATATTGGAATTGATTACGAACTTCGATTTTCCCATTAAAAGCCAGGCTAATGTATGGCAAGTCGATGTAAACCGGTGACCAGATTTCTTTTACAGTATAAAAGCTTGCTTCCTTTTCACGAAATGGCCCCACAATTCCGTCAGGTGCACTCTCGCCTGAAACGTCTACTATCCCGCCTTTATCAGGTCGAACCACGCCTTCATCGGCAAATACCCAGATAAAACCTCCTGCTGATAAAGGTTTGGTCAGCATTAACTTCCAAAAATCATCAAGCGCGGCACCTGCGCCACCGTCATAAAGACCATGTAGCATCTCGGTAGGGAAAAAAATATCACGTCCCTGAAAGGCGATGTTTAATCCATAATTATAAGGTTTGTAATGACTTGTACCAATTCCTTTAAAATTGTCCCAGGGATGAATAACCGGCCGGTTCTGCGGATCATATTTTGCAAAGTCGTCGTCTAAATCAAAATTCCATCCTCCTTCATTCCCATTATCCCATATAATTATTGATGGGTGATTAACATCCCGGATCACCATTTCTTTTACAAGTGGCTTTCCGGCTTGAGTATCATAGCTTTTTTGCCAACCGGTCAGTTCATCCAGAACAAACATTCCTAATGAATCGCAAACATCCAGAAAATGTACATCAGGCGGATAATGCGACATTCTTACCGCATTCATGTTCATTTCTTTCATGAGATTCACATCCAGGATGCTTAGCTCCTTGCTCATTGTCTTTCCTGAAGTTGGCCAGGATGAATGCCGGTTTACCCCGCGGAAAATCACTTTTTGCCCGTTTACATAGATGCCATCATTCTGACGGACTTCAACGGTGCGGAAACCAAATTTTTCAGTTGTTTGATGTACTGACTTTCCATCTTTTTTCAAGTTGAAGGTGACGCTGTAAAGATTGGGCCATTCAGGATTCCATGTTTTTGGATGATCAACCTTAGCTGTTACTACTACTTTATCTGAACTTAAATCTTTTAATTCGGTAACATGGTTAAGAATAACTTCTCCCGATGTGTTTTTAATCGTGGTTTCTATAGATAAATTTTTGGACATGCCACTAAGGTACAGATCGGTGTAAAAACTTCCATCGGCCTTTGCATTGATCGCTATCCGTTCAATGTGTTGTCTGGGGAAAGCTTCGAGATAAACTGGACGGAAGATGCCACCAAAAACCCAAAAATCGACCGCTCGTTCAGCCCCATTAATGCTTTTATTTGAAGATAGTTTGGATACGGTTACCTCAAGAAGGTTCTCTTTCCCGTATTTGAGAAGTTTGCTTATATCGTATTTAAATTGATAAAATGATCCCTGATGGATAGGACCAGCCAGACTTCCGTTGATTTTTACCTCAGTATCAGTCATTGATCCATCAAAAACGATAAAGATTTTTTTGTCTTTCCAAGTAGAAGGAACTATAAATGGATGTCGGTACATGCCTTTTTCGTTGGGCAGGAACTCCTCTTTATTGCCATAACTTAAAGTTCCGTAACCTTGCATATCCCAGCATGATGGCACTGGAATTGTTGACCACACATTGCTATTTCTACCTCCGGTACAAAAAAAATCCCATGTTTCAGTATGGTCTTTGTCTGTTCCAGATAAAAGTAGTGTTTCTGTTTTTTGTGCGGATGATATCAGGTTTAAAAAACTCAGTACAACAAAAATAATTGTTCTCATGACATACGGGTTAAGTTGGTTTAAGTATCAGAAAAGGAGGGCGCCGGAATAGCAACTATTCGAACACCCTCCTGTTTAAAAATTACTTTTCACTTTAAAATAACGAGTCTTTAGTACCCCGGATTATTGCTTATTATCGTTTTATTCTGATCCAATTCATCCTGTGGAATTGGGAATAAAATATGATTAGTTGGATATTTTGCCAGACCGGAAGTTGGGTTCCGAAAACGATTACTTGGATCAGTTATATAATCAGAGTAAAAATGGAGTTTAACCTTTGATCCGTTTCCAAAAACTTCTTTTACAGCATCCCATCGGAGAAGGTCAAATATACGCTGTCCTTCCATTCCAAATTCTACACGGCGTTCATGTCTGACAATGTCTCTCAGAGTACCATCTGTTTTTGTTTTTGCAGGCATATTTACAGAAGCTCTTGCCCTAACTTTATTAACCCATGTCAAAGCCTCATCTTTTCCTTGTTCGGCTAAAGCTTCTGCAAGAATTAAATACAAATCAGCCATTCTCATAGCAGGAATATCAATACCTCCATTTCTCACATTTGTTAATCCGCCCACATTTTCAGTTAGTTTTTTAACATTCATCCCTGTGGGAGACCATTGATAATCGTACCTGACCGTATCTCCTGTTACATAAGTTTTTGAATATGTAACTAACTGGCCTGTACTGTCATATTTCTTATGCGTATAAGTAAACGGATTTGCGCTGTTATAAATTCCAAAAACATCATCTGGCGCCAATATGGTATATCCGCGTCTTGGATCGCCTTGTTCAAATGCATCATATAAATCACGATCGGGTAAAGCGTAACCCCAGCCTTCTCCCCCCTGGATATGATTGAGTGCACCTGGAATATCCCGAATACCTCTTTCTACAGACATGGTAGTACTGTATAATTCATTGTTACGAGCAAATGAGAAATAAAACAAGAGTTCGGCATTTCCTTCATTAGTTACACTAAAAATAGAATTATAGTCGTCAATAAGCTTATATCCATTGGCTTCGGCAATGGTAACTGCACTTCTGGCAGCAGTTTCTGCTTTTGCAAAATCCTTTTTATAAAGATATGCTTTTGCAAGAAACGCAGCGGCGGTTGCCTTGGTAGGTGTGCCTTTAAAAGAGTTATCATTATCTAAAAGTTTCTCTTTTGCAAATTCAAAGTCACTGATAATTTGTTCGTAAATTGATTCAACAGAAGCTCGGGGTTGAGAAAATTCATCAAAAGATGAAAGTGGATGATCGATAAGAGGTACTTCACCGTAAAATGTTGTCAGTACTAAATAATCATAAGCTCTCATAAACCTTGCTTCCGCAATATACGGATCGAGTTTATCCTGTGATATTCCTTTTTCAAGTAATGTGGGAATTCGCTCAATTGCATAGTTCGCAGCATTAACACTTTGATAGATGTAGATCCACCAGTCTCTCATAACTTCATGGTTGGGTTGAAAATCCCAATTTCGCATTTGAATCCGATATCCTCCGTTGAGACGTACATCACTGTCGTCGGTTAAGGCATCACATAATATGATAAATTCTTTAAAATGCATGTACTGTAAATTAGTTCTTGTCCATGGATTATAACAAGCTATTACAATTTTTTTTGCCGAAGCTTCATCGGTTAAAAAGTTTTCAGGACTAGGCTTATCTTGAGGATATTTATCCAGGAAATCACCTGCACACGAGGGAAGAAGGATTGTTAACAGAACAAATCCGAAAATATATTTATTTATTAGTGTTTTCATATATACCAGTTATTTAAATATTTGACTTAAAATGTCGCTTTTAATCCAATAGTCCAGGTTCTTGGAACTGGAATTGAGGTCATGTTATTACTCCCTTCATTATTCGTATTCTTAATAGTCTGATTACTATCCAAGCCAGGATCGAAGTTGACATCCATTCCCGTTCCATAAAAAGTGGTAAATGTGTATAGGTTTTGAACGCTGCCAAAAATGCTTAACTTATACAGTCCTGCCTTTTTAATTAGTTCAGTTGGAAGATCATAATTTAAGTTTACATTTCTTATGCATAAATATGAAGCCTCTCTTAACCAAAAATCAGAAAGACTACCATTCTGACCTTTATCATCTATTGATACCCTTGGATATAAACCGTTGGGATTCTTAGTCTGACTGAACCGATCAAGAATATAATCTGCTTCAACGTTAGGTTCACCAGCAAACATATCAGTAGCTCTACCACCCCGCATATCTCTGTCAACGCCCGATACGCCTTGAATTTGTACTTGCAAAGTCAGGTCTTTATAACTAACCGAACCAAAAGCTCCATAAGTAAGATCAGGATAAACACTGCCGACTAGTGTTCTGTCTGCTGCATCAACCTTACCGTCAGGTTTTCCGGTTAATTTGCCATTTGCATCATATCCGTCAATATCCATAAACCAAATATCGCCTATTTGCTTACCTGCATATTGAGGATTATTATTTAAATCAGCTTCTGTGCGAATAATTCCATTTGTTTTGTATCCAAAAGCAGTAAATAAAGGATAGCCAATTTCTATTCCGTTGGTTCTCAAATCCCTTCCTCCTAAGTCGATCGCTTCATTTTTAACATGGGTAAGATTGACACTTACATCATAATTCCAATCTCCAACTTTTTTTCGATATCCCAATTCTAAATCAAAACCAGTGTTACGAATGTGACCGGCATTAATGAATGGACTACCTGCAAGTCCGGTAGAGTATGGAAGAGGCTGTTTAAATAAAAGATCCTTAGTATCTTCAATATAAAAATCTCCAACCAAATAAAATTTACTATCAAACAAATAGGCATCAATACCCAGATTTTTTTTGGTGGTGCTTTCCCATGTAAGGTCTGTATTTACAGCATTGGCCAAGGTATAACCAACAACAGGTTGTTCATTCAATATTGAATTCCACTGTGATAATGTACTCGTGGTTCCATAAGTGTCAATACTGAGAATATTTCCAATTGTACCATAACTTGCTCTAAATTTTAATTCGTTAAGCCAATTTAGATTACTCATAAAGTTCTCTTTTGTAATCCTCCAGGCAGCCGAAACTGATGGGAATGTTCCAAATTTATTTCCAGAAGCCAGGCGTGAAGTACCATCACGTCTTACTACTCCGGAGAGGTAATATTTATCTTTATAAGAATAGCTCAAGCGACCAAAAATGGATGCGAAAGACCACTCAGAGAATGAATTGCCATTTACTGAGGTTAATGGATCTCCTGCATCTAAATACCTGATCTCATTATTAGGTGTTCCACCTCTTTTTCCCATTAAATTTTCATAAGTCTGATCTTCTAAAGAATATCCCAACAAGAAACTAATGGTATGATTTTCATAAAAGGTTCTATTATAGTCCAATAAAAAATCGCCAATCCAATGAGTGGTTTGCATATTCTCTTTTTGTATTGTGTTTACATTGCTGCCTTCCATTCCGTAATGAGGATCCATGGCTCCAATAAATGTAGCTCTATTTCTATCAGTCCATTCCAAACTTCCCCTAGTCGTAAACTTTAATCCTTTAAGAATATCTAAGGTTAGATAAATATTGCCACTAAGGCCCTTTGCTTTGTTATCAAGCGACGAATTACTTAGCATCCACAGAGGACTTGGACTTCTACCTTCAAGGTTTGAATTTCTTATTATTCCGAAATCTCCATTTTCTTCGTATTTACGATTTAATGGAGTATATCTGAATGCAGCCGTATAAATATTTCGTCCATCAATTTCAGTATGTCTGCTTTGAGTTGAAGAAAATATATTAAGCGAATTTCCAAAAGTGATTACTTTATTGATTCTGTGATCGGTATTGATTCTAAAATTGAATCTTTTATAATACTGACCTTCAATGATACCTTTATTATCCAGGTAACCTGCAGAAACAAGATAATTCGATTTATCTCCGGCACTTTCAACCGACAAATCATAACTTGATAAAAATCCTGTCTGCATAACTGCTTTAGGCCAGCATACATCTACCCCTTTGTAGGCCTCCAAATCGGCAGCTGTCCATTTAACAGACTGACCGGAATTAGTATAAGCTTCAGTAATTAATTCGAGCCATTGATCAGCGTTAACGTAGTCCACTTTTAGATTGCTTTCCTGCTGAACACTTTGTCTTGAACTAAAACTGATTGTAGGTATTTTAGATTTAGTCCCACGTTTAGTTGTAACTAATATAACTCCGTTTGCAGCTCTTGATCCATAAATTGCAACAGCAGAAGCATCCTTTAGGACAGTAAGTGTTTCGATATCCTGAGTATTAATATTATCAATGCTCTCAGATATTGTACCATCGACTACATATATTGGCGAATTAGTACCATTAATTGATTGGGTTCCATGAATCTTCACACTATTACCGGCACCTGGTTGTCCGGAAGTTGGCGTAACAGACAAACCAGATATTCTACCCTGTAAAGCCTGCAAAGGATTGGTTGTAGTTATTCTTTCAAATTGATCAGAATTGAGCTGAGTGACAGAACCCGTCAAATCCCCACGTTTCACCGTTCCATAACCAATGGCAACTACCTCTTCAATTCCAATGGCATCATCATCTAAAGTTACATTAATTGTCGTTTTTCCATCTACTGTGATTTCCTGTGATTTCATTCCCACAAACGAAAACCTCAAAATGGCATTTGCCGGAACGTTAGCCAATGAATAGCTTCCGTTAGAATCGGTAACAGTTCCGGTTGTGGCACCTTTTACCACAATTGAAACTCCGGGAATCGAACCGCCGGATGTGTCGGTTACTTTACCCGAAATGGATTTTTGTTGCTGAGAAGTTGATGCTGTATTTTGTTGCAATACTGATTGTTCCTTCGTGATTACGATCTGACGATCTTGTATCGTATAGGTCAAATCAGTTCCTTTTAGAATCAAATCCAAAGTCTCGTCAATTTTTTTGTTACTTGCTTGAACATCAAATTTCTTATCTGTACGAATCTGTTCATAATTAAAAATAAAATAATAGTCAGACTGATCCTCAATCGCATTTAGAATATCAAGCAACTGAGCATTTTTCATGTTAATATTCAATACTGTTTTTTGGGAATAACTTTTAGTCGCCCATCCTTGTGCAACAAGGACTAACAGTAAACCAAGTGTCAATCTCATAATTCGAAATGTTTTAAATAAGGTATGGTCATACCAAACCCTATAAATTTGTTTTTTTTTCATAAATTTGAAATGTTTGAGGGTTAAATAAAAATGTTAACTCTTTTTTCTTATCAGGGAGGCGCTGCAATCGCTTCCCTGATTTTTTTCATTCGATAGTATTACATAATTAGCTTTTAGAAATTATTATTTGAGGGCTTGCAAACGTACCGTCAGTATTGACCTGTCGTTTTGTAAACCGGTATTTAAAAGTTGCTGTGAATTGAAGAAGTTTAAGCGCTTCCTCAATGCTTTCATTCATAAAAGTTGCCTTGAAGTGTAGTTGAAGTAATTCTTCATTTTCAATTACAATCTTTACACCGTACCATCTTTCCATCCGGCTTACAACTTCCTTCAGACTGGCATTTTCAAAAATGAGTTTTCCATTAATCCATTTCGAATAATTGGTAGCATTAATTAAGGAATAATCTATATCCAATGATTTTTTATTGTACATCAGCACGTATCCAGTCTGCATTGTTTTTATTACAGATTGTTGATTATCTGAGACCTCCACTTTCCCTTCTTTTAACATAATACTGATTTCAGGATCATCATCGTAAGCCAAAACATTGAATTCGGTTCCTGTGGCTCTTACACTGAGGTCATTTACAGAAACTAAAAAGGGATGTTCCTTATCGCTCTTTACTTTGAAAAATGCTTCACCTTTTAATTCAACGTTTCTTTTTTTGTTGAATACAGCCGGGTAACGAATCTGAGAGTTTCCGTTGAGCCAAACCGTTGAACCATCAGGTAAATTTAAAGAAGTGCGCGACCCCATAGGTGAAGTAACTTCAACAAAAACGTTCTTTTGCAACAAGTATTCGTTAAACTGGAAATACAGAATACCGAGAGCCAGAATCAAAGGGAAAACAAGGATGGCTGCAATTTTTGAAAAATGATGATAAAATCTCCTGACTTTACTTACTTGTGATTTCAACAATAAATCAACATTGAGTTGGTTGAGTATTTCTGACAGATCTTTATCTTTTAGCAATTTTTCTCCCTGAAATTCGTCCCAATGCATCAACATCAGGCTTTCCAGTTCCGAGTCGTGCATTTCGAGCATTCTCTTCAATTCGCAGGAATCGTTTTTCGAGTACCTGTTGTTAAAGTATCGTTTTAGTAAATTCAGTTTATTATTCATTTTAACGGGCTTTGTAAGTAATATCCTAAAAATAGAAATCACCCTTAGTCCGCACTAATTATTTTTTCTGAAATAATAAAGCAAATAGCAGGAGATCGTCGAATTTTTCGGATTTCAATCTTTCTTTCATGAACTTCAGAGCTGCAGTCAAGTGGGCTTCTACTGTCTTTAACGACAGGTTTAACATTTCAGAAATTTCAACACTTGTATATCCATCCAGTTTCCGAAGTTCAAGTATTTGTTTTTGCCGGGGAGGCAATTTTACGATTAACAAATTAATGTGTTCAAGTAGAAAATGGTAGTTCAGCAAGTTTGAAGTGTGATCGTCAAAATTAACCAATTCATCTGCTAAATCATTTTTAAACTCCTCATCTTTTACTTTTTTGATTAATCTTTTTTGGATAAAACTGAAAGCTATTTTAAATAAATATGCATGAAATGATAATTCAGGATTCAGAAAACTTCTACGTTCCCAAAGTTTGAGAAATGTTTCCTGCACAATTTCTTCAGCGTCTTTATCCGATTTAAGATAACCGAGTGAAAAGTAGTACAAACGTTGATTGTATTCTTTAAAGATATGGTTAAATGCGTTCCTATTCCCATCTTTAAGTGATGTCACCCAATCTCGAATTATGTAGCTAGAATCGTTGTCCATTCAGAGAATAAAAATTAAGACACCAAATGTAGAAAATATTTATGCAAAAACTGGGGAACTGACAAAACCGCCGATTGGAGAGGCACAATCGAAATAGACGGCTCACGTTGGTTGGATATAAATCTCAAATGGCAATAAATAATCCTATCGATTTATTTAATCTGAAAATTTTCAATTTGCTGTTTTAATATTGACTTACAATTTGAGTAAATATTTTTTCAATAACCGTATTTTGACTTATTTCGTTAACGATATCTGCCTTTCATCTGTTAACGTATTTGATTATCAATATAAACGAAAGGAGAGAGCCATTCACTTGGAGTCAATATCTTCTTTGCCCTTTCCTTTTTATTTTTTTTATCTGCTTTTTCGTCCTAAAGTTATTTTTACCTAAGTTGAGCAATTTGACATAAACAAAAATAAAAGATAGATTGCGTATTAATTTGATAATGAGTGCATTAAAAGTGTCAGGACAAATAATTAACCCATCACCTTTTAGGTGCACAAGACTATCTTTTATGACTGATAAGATAACAAAAATCGGACTGACAAACGACAAAATTTCCGGTTGTGGGGGGCTTGCTCTCATTCTTCGTTACATTGAAAATACCGGACTTTATGCTCTTATTCCCAGTGTCGTTCTGACAAAAATAAAGGTTCATTCCAAAGGATTGCAGTTGCAACAATTTCTAAAGCAAATATTTGCATTTTTCTTTGATGGGACAGACATGTCGATGACAGGATTCGATGCAAAGAAAAGCGATCATGGATATGCTGCAGTTCTGGAGAACAAAGTGTCGGAAATGGCTACATCGCATCAGGTGAAGCGGTTTTTCGCTAAACTTTTCCTTGTTCCGACCAAGCTGTACCGCCAGATTCTGCATAAACTCTTTGTCTGGCGGCTTCAGAAGGAGAAGCCCACAATCATAATTCCAGGTAGCGATACGATGGTTATGGACAATGATTCTTCGAAGAAACGGGAAGGTTGCGAGCCCACCTACAAGAAAACAAAGGGGTTTCAGCCACTGCATATCTGCTGGGGACCCTATCTTATTGATGTTGTATTCCGGAAAGGGAGTGCCCATTCAAATCACGGAACCGATTACATTGATTGTGTTACCGATATCGTAAATTTAATCCGCTCAGAATACTCACCCGATGTACCCATTATCCTATGTGCATACAGTGGTTTTTCCGATCAGAAAGCTTTTGAAGTTTTTGAGGACCACCTAAAAATCCATTATGCCGTTACGGGCAAAATTCACGGTGAAATCAAAGAATTTATCCAGCATGTGCCTCAAGACAATTTCGGCCAGTTTGCGAAAAATAAGGCCATATGGAAATACACCGAGTTTGGGAATAAACTCAAATCATGGACACGCTTCAGGCGTTGCATCTTTACCAAACTCCACCTGGATCAGAATGGCCAATATTTGTTGGATATAGGCAAGCCCGATTCGGTAATTTATTTCAATATAGGCTTATGCCCCGAAGCCGATGAAAAATTACGGGCAGCTGGCGGTCACGGGTATTTTGAAACAGAAAACATCATTGCCATTTCGCACCAGAGGGGTGCCGATGAATTGATTCACCGGAGCATCAAAGAATTGGCAACCAAAGAACAATTGCCATTCAAGTCATTTGCGATGAACCGTGCATATTACTATTTGCTTGTTATTTCTCACTTTATGTTTGAAACTTATAAGCGGGATATTACCCCGGATATTATTCCCGTAACGTCTTATCCGAACACATTCCGAAGAAGGCATATTGATTTTGCAGTCAAAATAACATCAAAAGCAAGAAATATTATCCTGAATGTTACCAAAACAGTTATGATACCATAAATATTGAACAGATATGGGAAAGATGTCAAACACCAATGGAAATAGGGTTTTCATGACGGAAATCACAGGTTCTATAATTTCTCCCCGAAGATTTGAAGGAGAAGGTATGTTCAAAAACCACATTAAGAAACATAACGTGATAAATATAAACATATAAACGCTCTGAAAATCGATTCGAAACAGAAAGTCCAACAAAAAGCAAAACAAATCTTCAAAAAAAATGATCAAGCGAACCTACAAGGAAACCCGAAATTTTGAATCGCTCAATTTAGGTAAAAGTGATCGGACAGAGTTCAGATTACACTCCCAACCTTAGTTGTCCCAAAATTTTTCTTCCTCTGGCCGGAGTAAATATCCCATCGATGCTTTTGCAGAACTCTGGTTTTTATCTCCACTTCGGTTCGACAGGCAACCTTTCTCCATCCGCAGAGGTATGCTCTTCCAGTGAATTCTCTTTCGATTGGATGACCATATATACCATCGATTCATCCGATGAATTACAAATACCGCGTTCCCCTTGTGGTGCAACCCGTATAACACTACCCTCTTTAATCGGGAAACAATCTTCGTCGACCTGATAAAATCCAGAACCTTTGATAATGATGTAAGTTTCTTCGTTTTTCCGGTGAATATGAAAATAAGGCTGCTCGGTATGAGGAAGTAAGGTATTAAACGAAATCTCTGTCCCGCTTGCTTTGGTGGCATCCTTTAAAAATACTTTACCTTCTATTTTGTTTTTATTCTTTGGATGAATCAGGCTGTAATCCATCAAGGCATCTAAACTTCCCATATTTACGGCGGTATAGTTGGCGTTCTCTTCCAGTTTTTCAAGTTGTTTCATAATCGAATGTTTGTTGATGTTTTAACAATTGAGTTAATATCACGTTTTCATCTTACACATTCTCCAAACGATTGAGCCGATGAAAAGTTGACGGTTGCGAATTACTTTTCGGTTATTCACCAGAAAGGGGAAGCGGGCTATAACCTTTGAAATTACTACAGAAGCGGCTATTAATTTTTATACCTTGGCAGGGCCGGGCATTGACGTTTAATTGCAATTATCAATTGATGTAAAGAAAAAAAAATATTATATTTGATTATGATATGATATAGCTTTTGTTATACAAAATGAATTGTTATTCCTTGAAATAACTTAACAATTTGAATTATGGATATAGATTTCAGACATTTAATTAAAACCTTATTGCCTGGGCTTTTTTCTGCTATAAGTGTATTCTTAATTTTTGATCTTTTGATAGTAAAACTAATTAATCCAAAATCTCATGAGTTATTAATCGCTTTCGTAGAGAAAAACAGCACCTTGGTGGCTAGCTTATTGATACCCATTTCGTTATTTATTGGAATAGTATTAAACACAGTATGTTTTGTTTACTTAATTCCATTCATTATTGAAAGTCATAAGAAAAAGAATTGCAAGTTTTCTGAATTTTCTAAATTTAAAAATTCAATTGAAGAGCACTTAAAAGATTATTTATATAACCATCTTTTTACGAAGAATTCAAAAATTGAAATTGACGACTTTAAGAAGCACGTTGAAGTAAATGCATTTTTATTACATCGAATGAATATAGATAATCTTCAATACATTAAAACCAGTTATTGGTATTATTTGGAGTTTCAATTAAATTCAATAATCTCAATAATCTTTGGTGTACTGGCAATTAGCATAAATCTATTTATGAGAGAGATTAAAAGTTTAGAATTTGCTGAAAAGATCATAATACTATTTTGCATGGTAATTGTCAGTTCTTTAGTTTGTTATATATTACACAAGGCTATACTAAGAAATTTAGAGAGAGATCAGAAAAAGGAGTTGAGTTATTTTATAGGTGTCTTTTGTCTTTTTAGAGATAAGGAATCTTCAATTTAAGATTTTAATGATTGAAATCCTTTTGCATTTAATACAAATCTGTTAACTAAAACATTGTCTTTAACTCCATTAATAGTGACTCCAGAGTTAATATCAACCGCCCAAGGTCGAACTTTAATTATTGCATCTATAACATTTTCAGGATTTAATCCTCCAGCTAAAATAACAGGTTTTTTTAAAATATCTACAATGCGTTTAGAAATATTCCAATTATGGACAATGCCAGTGCCCCCAACTCGATCATTAATAAGATCAATTGAGTCTAATAAAATAGCATCAGCATAATCTTGTAATTCAAGCACCCGACTCACAGCACTTTCATCACAAATACTTACTTTACAAATTAGCTTTTGAAAGGGTAGCCTACTTTTTAATAATTTTAAAACTTCAACGCTTAAATCGCTGTGCAATTGGATTGCATTAGGATTTATGATTTCCGCAAAGTGAATTATTTCATTGACTTCTTCAGAATGAGTAACTAATACCGTATCAATAAAAGGCATCGTCCTTCTACATAATTCTGAAGCTAAATTAACGGAGATAAATCCGATTGCATTATGCCGTTTACCAACAAGAAAACCGACAGCATCAGTACCACTATTTTCTGCAATTTTCAAATCATCAAAAGATGCTATACCACATATTTTTGTTCGAATCATTGTTTTAATAAGTTTCAAATTTGTTTAATCATAAAAGTACAACTAAAATTTAAGAGAATAAACAACAAAGAATAGCCATGTCGGGATTACTTATGCGACGATAAAAAATACCGATGCAAAATGTATCTATATAACCCCATACTGGTGGAATAGAAACAGCTCTTTCTCAAAATCAGACAGAATGTACTGCCGAATAGATTGGTCTCCAAATAATTCATCAATCGGATTGCTCTTTCCGGATTGTTTCGGGATGGAATGATTTTAATTTGGACAAGGGCTAAGTTAGATCATAATTTCAAACAAATAGTACTGTAACGAAGTTTTTCATCTCTGTTTCCGGGTTCAGAAATTTTAACAGACCCTATGTTAGAACGGAACATCCAATAAAGTAGATTTTCTTTTATGTTTAGATCTGGATAACCGGCTAAATGAGGATGCAGGATTATTTACCCAGGCGTTCGACAGGACAGGATCGGGATAATTCGGTTGGAGAACCAGAATTCGGGGTAAAGACGCACGGCCGTGCGTCTTTACAACAACCAGGGGTTATGCAATCAGGAAGAAAATGCATCACGGTGCGACAGTCTCTACGGGTGACGGCAAGTAATTAAATACGTCTCAAACGAAAAAAAAGTCATAAAAAAAAGGATGACCTCTGCCATCCTTTTCTACCTAACCTAACCTATTTCTATGAAAAAAAAACTAAACTCTTATTACTTTTTTGCTCTGTACAAATATAGTCCTCAGTTCCGTTAACTCATCAAAATCAAAGTTAAAGAAGATTAATTCTCTCAATTGGAATTAACCATGCCAAACCGAAACAGGGAGAAAGTCAGTGCATAAAAAGAGCACCTAAAACCGTTCGGTTTTAAGTGCTCTTCTATGTATTTACAATAATGATGTACCCTGGTTGGGATTCGAACCCAAGACCTACGGCTTAGAAGGCCGTTGCTCTATCCAGCTGAGCTACCAAGGCATCCTTTTAAGCGGTTGCAAAGATATAAAAATTAGCGAACCTTCGAATATGATTTTTGAAAAAACAAAAAGAAACCGGCAATCAGATCAAATGAAGCTCCGGTTACCGGGTTTCTGGTGTTTCTTAGATCAGCTCAATCTTATTTTTTTTGCAGATTTCCTTCATTTCATCGGGCCAAATGCTTGACTGGATTTCACCAATATGCGCTTTCCGCAGAAAATACATACACAAACGCGATTGTCCGATACCTCCACCTATTGAAAGTGGAAATTCTCCATTCAGTAAACGTTTATGCCAGTACAACTCTTTACGGTCTTCGGCGCCACTGATAGCCAGCTGTTTCAGAAGAACATCCTGATCAACACGAATTCCCATCGATGACAATTCAAGCGAAGTTTCCATGACCGGGTTCCATACCAGAATATCACCGTTTAATCCTTTACGGTTGCCAATTGACGGCGTTGTCCAGTCGTCATAATCAGGTGCACGTCCATCATGTTTTTCTCCACCGGGAAGCACTCCTCCAATGCCAATAATAAATACTGCACCATATTTTTTAGCCACTTCGTGTTCGCGTTCTTTGATTGTAAGCGTCGGATACTGTTCTTCGAGTTCTTCCGTGTGAATAAAAGTAATTTCTTCAGGAAGAATTGGCTTAACCTGAGGAAAATTTTCGGAAACAATAAACTCGGTACGTAAAAAGGTGGAATATATTTTCCGGACAATCTTTTTCAAAAAGTCAAGATTTCGTTCTTCTTTTGAGATGACCCTTTCCCAGTCCCACTGATCGACATAAAGTGAATGAATATTGGTCAGTTCTTCGTCAGGGCGGATGGCATTCATATCCGTATAAAGCCCGTAACCCTGATCAATTTTCAGATCAGCAAGGGTCATTCTTTTCCATTTGGCAAGCGACTGAACCACTTCAGCAACATGGTCGTCTAATTCTTTCACAGGGAATGACACCGGACGTTCTATTCCATTCAGATCGTCGTTAATTCCGGTACCTTTCATTACAAAAAGCGGAGCCGTAACGCGACGCAAACGTAACTCTGATGCCAGATCCTGCTGGAAGCTGTCTTTGACAAGCTGAATCGCCTTTTCAGTCTGATTAACATCAAGCAAAGGCGCATAATTTCGGGGAATGACTAGTTTCATTACTTCTTCTTTTTATTTTAGTTATTACATCAACTTTGTCAAATCATTTATTTTTTTCATCACAAAAATAACAACTGAATAATCATTTCGAAGCTTATTTGATCTTTTTCATTCGGATTAATTGTTTTTTTGCGATTTTTTATAATCATTCAACAGATTTCAGGGCTAAATCCTAAAATGAACCAAATTATTTTCAGGCAAAACCTGTACTAAAAAATCAGGTAAGCAGTCTGGCGAATATATAAAACTGATCCAAATAGAATTTCTACTTTTACGTAAAATTCGAATTGAAAAACCTTCCGCAAAATACACTTCAGTTATTCCTGATTAAAACAGCCAAATGGTTTAACCTGGTGATGCCGATTGTTGTTCTGTTTTATCAGGAGAACGGACTGAGCATGTCGCAGATTTTCATGCTTAAATCGATTTATTCCATTGCCATGGTGGTTACCGAATTGCCTTCAGGTTATCTGGCCGATGTTTGGGGTTGTCGCCGTACACTTCTTCTGGGAGCGATACTCGGAACGATTGGCATCCTGATTTATAGCGTTTCATCCGATTTCTCCAGTTTTATAGTTGCTGAAATTATTTTAGGCATTGGATTTAGCTTTGTATCCGGAGCCGACTCTGCAATGCTTTATGACTCGCTGAAGGCCGAAAACCGCGAAGATGAGTACATCAAATACGAAGGGCGGCTTACTTCAGGAGGAAACTTCGCCGAAGCGCTTGCAGGCGTTGCAGGAGGATTGCTGGCAACCATCAGTTTAAGGACTCCCTATTTTTTCCAGATTTTTGTAGCTGCATCTGCAATTCCTGCAGCATGGTTCCTGAAAGAGCCCCAACATGTTCTGGAAAGAACTCATTTGAAAATGAAGGAAATTCTGTCGGTCGTCAAACTCACTTATCAGCAACCTGAGATGAGAAGTGCCATTCTGATTTCGTCGTTTACAGGCGCTGCAACTTTAACCTACGCCTGGTTTGTTCAGCCCTATTTTCAGAAAGCCGGAGTGCCTGTTTCTGTCTTCGGAATTCTATGGACGATGCTCAATCTTACGGCCGGGGTTTTCTCAATGTATTCTTACCGCATTGAGCGAAGGCTGGGAAAGAAAAGAACCTTGCTGCTGATTGTGATCCTGATTTCGCTCGGATTTATCCTGACTTCATTGGAAATAAGCCTGGCAGGGATAGCCATCCTTTTTGGTTTTTATATGGTTCGCGGAATTGCTACACCGGTGCTGAAAGATTACATCAATCAATATACCGACTCCAAAGTCAGGGCAACCATCCTGTCGGTCCGGAATTTCGAAATACGCATTATTTTCGCTGCAGTTGGCCCGGCTCTGGGTTATCTTACCGATGCGTTCAGCCTTCGAACTGCACTGTTTGTAGCCGGAATCACTTATTTCGTTGCAGCCATGCTGAGCATCTTGCCGATCCTGAAGAAATGAGCGGGAACGACTAAAAAGGGTTCGTTACTGGCATTGCGGCTTTTTCGTAGAGACGCACGGCCGTGCGTCTTTACAAACCAGATTCCTAAAAAATGGCATTCCGATACCAAACAGTATGGAGCAAAAAAAAAAAAAATGTCAAGTGAAAAAAAAATTATCACTTGACATTTTTTATTTATCGCTTGACATTTTTAGTGAGATGTCTGGTGATTTTCAAATGGAGATTATTTAAACAGCTTTTTCAGTTCGTCTCCAATTTTCTTGACCGTACCTTTTATTTCTTCTGCGGAAGCTTTTTTCACCTCGTTTTCAATCTGTGCACGGGCTTTGCTTAAGTCGAGCGAAACATCAGGTTTGGATAAGGCACCTGTTAGAATCACCGAAACATCAACCATCTTAATGTTCTGCGAACCCGGTAAAATATTAAGTCCTTTGTTAATATCTGAACCTAAAGCCTCACGATCCACCAGAAAATCCATCGTCAGGTTGATTTCGCGGGCAGCTGACAGACTTCCATAAACGGTTGTTTGCTGATCGGCTATGGAGGTTTTGAACGGGTTTAATTTCAATTCACCATTTTCGAACTGAAATTTGGCGGTAAAATCATTAATTTTTACATTTTTGAGCTTTTCCTTTTTAATGATTCCGCGAATCTGATCGAAAATCGGAGAATCCGTAATCATCAGATTGAGCGTATTAAAGATTCCCGTTCCGTTCAGACTGGTTGGTACCACATTCAAGCCTTGGTCCATCGATCCTGAAAGTCCAAACTGAGTTGAGAATTTCCCCGTACTTTTAGCCGCAATTGGCAGGTACCGGTTGAACGTACTGATCGATTGACAAGCAGTCGGTAAATCCATATTTTCCATGTTCAACTTAAAATCGAAAAGCGGTTTGTTTTCTTTATTCCCGGTATACGAACCATTTAAAGCCATCTTACCCTGCAGCATTTCCATCGTCAGATTCGTCAGCTCCATGCGTTGATCTTTAACCTTGACAAGCCCCTTGATGTTGTTAATGGGCATTTTATCGTAAACAGCCCGTTGTATGGCCGCCTGAATATTTAAATCAAGTTTTTCGGGAATCTGAAAGGCAACAACCGAATCGGCAGGAGCAACCGGAGCAGTTTTGGCTTCAGCTTGCTGTTCGACAGATTTCGGTGCTTCTTTCTGAATATTCGATAATTCAGAAAAATTCAGGAAAGAAGATTTCAGGTTAAAATTGCCTTTTAATACTTCATTTTTGAAAATATACGCCAGGTAATTACTCACATCGCCACGAAGCGAAAAATCACTCTGTCCAATTTTCCCGTCAAACTGATCGACAGTGATCTGTTTGGTGTTGGCTTTTATCTGTCCCTTACTGATTTCGACCGGCATGGTCAACTGGTTACTTTCGATCCGGAAATTCTGAATGCTTGCTTCTCCATTCGATTTAAACTTCTCATATTCCTGTTTTTCGATTGATGACATTCTTCCGGCCAGTTGCATCTGCGCCTTCATAATTCCGGTAATATCGAGGCTGTCAATTGGAATGGCCTGTTTCAGCGAAGCAAAATCGATTGTTCCTGAAAAGGAAGCATCCATATTCGGATCAGTCATTAATTCACTCAACGACAAGCGCAAATCAATGGGGTTATTTTTAATGGATGCGTGTGCTTTTTCAACATCAACTTTCAACAGATTAAGGTCGCCTTCAGGTTTGGTAATCAGTGCCGAAACCTGAATATCCTGAACACTTTCCGGAAGATCCTGATATTTAAAACTGGCATCGTTTACAGCCAGCAATACATCAATCGCCGGATAAATTTCGTTGCAAAACAGCCCTCTTACCGAACCTTTAAATTCAGCAGAACCTTTGATGTCAGCCTTTTCGAGATACTTTTGATAAGCGGCAGGCACCAAAGCCAGGATTGTTGCAAAATCACTTTTTTCACTGTGAAAGGCCAGATCAAAAAACATACTGTCAGAAGGCATAGCGAACGAACCTTCGAGTTGAAGCGGAAGATTATTAACCCACAACTTTCCCCCTTCGAAGGCAAAGTTCATTTTTTCATAATCCACTTTCAATAAAGTTTCTGCCTTCAGTCTGGTTTTCGAAATATACTGAACCGAATCATATTCAAGAATAAACTCGGCAGCTTCAGCTTTCATATCAAAAGTTGTAAGGGTACCAGCCACCTCGCCGGAAGAACTCAGATTCGTATTTTTGACCTGAACTTTCATAGGCATAGTCTGGTCATCGTACAGAAGATTCAGGTTATTGACCTGAATATCGTTCAGTTTAATTTTAAAGGCATCTTCAGGTACTGCTGCCTCATTAAGTTCGGGTGTTGCAGTTGAGTCGGATACTTTGACAATATCCCAATTAACTGCACCCAGTTTAGTAACGATCAACTGAATTTTCGGATTCTCGATGGTCAGGCTATTCAATTCCAAATCTTTACTTCGGATCATATCCATCAACGAAATATTAGTCGATATCGAACTTGCTGCCAGAATGGTATCATTCGAAAACTCATTAATTCCGATGATGCTCAGGTTCTGCAACTCCATCTCAACCTTTGGAAAATGCGAAAAGACAGACAATTTAAAATCAGAAAAATCAATTTTCGCGTTGACCTGATTGTTCAGGGTGGTTTTCACTTTAACAAGCAATTTGTCTTTATACACAAACGGCAAAACGGCCAGTATCCCAATGATTAGAAATACAATTCCGGCGATGATTAATATTTTTCGTTTCATTTGATTGTAGAATTTTCAGTTATAAAAGTACGCAACATATTTAACGAAGTATGAGTGGTTCGTATTATATTCCGCTCGCGGTTGTGTCGAAAAACATATTTTTTGCTTTTCACTCCTGATGGCCCGGCAACTGCTATCCAAACCGTTCCAACCGGTTTATCTTCTGTTCCGCCATCGGGTCCGGCAATTCCGGTTGTGGCAATCGAATAATCAGCATTTAATACTTTTTGCGCGCCCAAAGCCATGGCTTCAGCAACCTGCGGACTAACTGCTCCATAAGTTTCAATCAATTCCATGGGAACATCAAGCAATCTGTTTTTGATTTCGTTGGAATAGGCAACAACCCCACCTTTAAAATAGGCCGAACTTCCTGAATTGGAAGTCAAAAAATGGGCAATATTTCCGCCAGTGCAACTTTCGGCGATCGCCAGGGTTTTTGAAGATTGAACCAACATCCGGCCAATGACAATCCCCATATTTTCATCATCGAATCCAAAAATACTTTCAGGAATTATCATCATTAACTTTCTGACTTGCTGCTCAATTTCAGCTTCGAGTGCTGACTGATCGGTTCCGTAACCACTCAGACGAAGGCGAACCATCATCGGGCTGGGAAGATAAGCCAACTTGATGAAATCAGGCAAAGCACTCTCCCACTGCTCTATTTTTTCGGCCAGCATCGATTCAGGCAAACCACTGGTCAGAATGGTTTTATGAACAATCGACTGCGTATTTCCAAGCTTTTCCAGCCGTGGAAAAACTTCTTCAGTCATGATGGCTTCCATTTCGAAAGGCACACCAGGCATGGAAACAAAAATGGTATTGTTGCGCTCAAACCACATTCCGGAAGCTGTTCCTGCGGAATTGTGCAACACCGTGCAACTGGCTGGCAATAAAGCCTGATCGCTGTTCATTTGATTGACAATTACACTTCGCGAAGATAAAAGTGACCGAACATGTTCAAAAACTTCCGGATGATAAACCAGCTCTGTCTGAAAATAGTCACACAAAACTTTTTTGGTAATATCGTCCTTTGTTGGCCCTAAGCCCCCCGTAATCAACACCAGATCAGCATTTCCTTCGGCTTCAGCAATTGCTTTCAGGATATGCTCATGACTGTCGTGAACCGAAGTCACCTGATACACTTCAATACCATGCAAATTAAGTTGCTGACCCATCCATGCGGAATTGGTATCAACAATCTGCCCGATTAAAATTTCATCACCTATTGTAATTAGTTCTGCTTTCATAAAAAAAGTTCCAAATTTCAAGTTTCAAATTCCAAGTGTCAGATTGTATGACTTTTTTTTCAATATTGGAAATTGGGTATTCGATATTTAATATTGTTTCATTATTTGATTTTTAATGCCTTAAGCCTTTGCAAAAGTGTTGGATGTGAATAATGGAAAAACACAACTGCCGGATGTGGCCTAAGGTTACTCAGATTTTTGACCGATAACTTCTTCAATGCGGATACCAGTTCGTTGGCATCGAAGTATTTTGCAGCAAATTCATCGGCCTGATATTCATTCTTTCTCGAGAAAATATTCATGGCTAATCCTGAAATCAATGAAATGGGCGAATATAGTATTCCAAAAGCGATAAGTCCGATATGGAAACTTGGTGTTTCAACGCCCAATGCAGCCGAAAGTTCGGGACTACCAACAAACAGCGAAAAAATAAACAACATCAGTCCGGTCTGTAAAATACCCAGCAACAAACTCCAAATCACATGGTTCTTTTTATAATGACCAATCTCGTGCGCCAAAACAGCAACCAGTTCATTGCTTGTCAAATCGTTGATCAGCGTATCGTACAAAACAATTCGCTTTTTAGCTCCCAATCCTGTAAAATAGGCATTTGCTTTGGTCGACCGCTTTGAACCGTCGATCACATAAATATTATCGAGTTTAAAACCCACTTTGGCCGAGAACTTTTCGATGGCCGATTTAAGCTCACCTTCAGGAAGCGGAGTTTGTTTATTAAATAGCGGAACAATCAGATTGGAATAAAAAAGCACCATAAATATGGAGAAAACACTGATTACAAGCCAGGCATAAATCCAGAAACTCGTGGTTGTAAGCTGATAGATGTAAATAATCAGGGATAAAAGACCGCCCCCAATGATTGCTCCAAGCAGCCATCCTTTCAATTTATCAAGAACAAAAACTTTAGGTGTTGTTTTGTTAAAGCCGAATTTTTCTTCGATCACAAAGGTGTCGTAAACCGAAAAAGGAGTTGTCAGCAGGTCGGATGCCAATAAAAGAATGCCGAAAAACACCAGTGCAATCAGGATCGGATGACCTGTTACTGAAACGGCCAAACTGTTCACCCAGGCAAATCCGGTAAACAGAAACATCAGAAACATCAAGGCAAAACTGAACGATGAACTGATAAGTGAAAACCGAAAGTTTACCTTCTCGTAAGTTTGTTGCTGCCGGTATTTTTCTTCATCGTAAATATCTTTAACTTCCTCCGGAAGCTGATCGCTCCATCGGGTTGAATTCAGATATTCCAAAACACGCTCAAAAATAAAATCGGCCAGTAACAAGCCTAGAATGATGAAAAACAAAATCTGTGACATGTATGATAATTTGTTCCAAAGGTAGTAAAAAGCATTCCTGATTATTCCGGAACAGAATCAGAAACCGGTAATCGGCTATAAAATCAGATGGATTGATAATCTTCCGGTCTGTTGATATTCATAAACAATCGGGGCGATCTGCTAACCAAACCATTACAATCTACGAATCGTGTATTAAGCTTCGATAAAAGATTCATCAATTTATAATCACCGCTTTTTATCATTTCTTCAATGACAGGCAATGCCCGTTTGTGGTACAAACCAACCAAAGGTTCTATTCCTGAAGTATGTTCCGAAATAATGCAGTCGAATTCACCGGTATTCGAAATCAGGTATTGGATTAATTCTTCATTGACGAAAGGAACATCGACACCAACAAGTAGATTCCAGTCGCTGGATGAATGATGCAAACAAGTATAGATCCCGGCTATTGAGCCGAAACCCAGGAATAAATCAGGAATCATTTTGACCTTAAAATCAGCATAGGCTGCATTTTATCCGCTGATTGCAACGTTCCCGCAAAAAGGTTCAATCAAGTTGATCATGCGTTTCAGCAAAGGTTCATTGTCAAACATCAAAAATGCTTGATCGTTTCCCATCTGGCGGCTTTTTCCTCCGGATACTATAAATCCGGAAATAAATGATTTATTTTCCATGATTCGAGTTCTAAATCGATCTATCCAAAGAACTAAACTACACAAAGTTCAGGTAAAAAAAAGTTTGATTGATTTAAAAACAGGCAAAATACATGTTGTATAACCTTGGTTACTTTACAACGAAGAACCGTCTTAATAGCACTAACTGAATTGCATGTCGCACATTCAAAAATCGGTAATTACTGCGATCCTATTCGTCTAATTTTCGCTTTTACGTTAGTTTTGGTGACTCTCTATTACTAGTTAAATGGGTTGAGCTTCTTAAAGAAGGAACATCTCAATTTGGGAATCCAGACCAGGAAGCTACTGAAAAAACCGGGAAACACATTTTTGCAATGGGTTTCCCGGTTTCCTATTTTATTAAGTTACCTACTTTCTAAATTCTTATCGTAATCATTGATTTCTTTGGCAATGCATTCAAAATGGTTTTTGCTTCATTCTCAGGAATGCTAATAAGAATTTCAGGAGTATAACTTGGCTTTTTGAATCTGAGAATCTGTTTGAACGAATTCAATATATTTTTCATATCGCGTCTGGATTCAAACCCTTGTCCCAATTTATATTTTGACTGGGAATCAGAAATGGAGTCGATGCCCTGAATATTCAATTCAATATCGCGATCTAATCTCATCGTCCAGAAAACATTCTCTTTAGGTATAGAATCTTCTTTTGCAGCAGCTACAACAGCTGCCTGAGCTGCAAGAGTATCTTTGGGCGCCTGTATCACTTTAAAGTGATTTTTATCGATTGACGACTCGATCCGGGTAATTGACAATGGTGTCCCGAACATGCTAAAGTAAACATTGGCATCCATTTGTTTGAAAAAGCCAGACGTTGAATAATCGCGTATTTTTGACCTCATCACCACAACCCCTTTTAATTCAAGCTGTATAATCTTTTCACTCAGGTCGATGGAAAGTCCTATTGAATCATCACCAGCCATTTTTAAACGTGATTCCATCCAGGCCTTGTCTTTCATCAGGCTTATCAATCCAGGATTAACAGCTTCTGTTTTCTCAACTTTTGCCCGAACCTCATTCATTTGAGAACGAACAGCACTAATGCTCAAATAAGTATATACAGACAAAAACGCTATTAAAAAGACGACAAAAACAACTACAATTTTTTTTAAACCATTATGCTCTTTAACAAAAAGAGAATCAAAACTATCTACAGATTTATCTTTCATCCTTAATAAATATAAACTTTTGAACCGACTTCCATTGTCTTATAAACAGCTTCCAAATCATCGTCAAGCATGCGGATACAACCGTGGGTAACACTTTGGCCGATGAAACGTTTGTAGATCGTTCCATGAATCATGTACCCATCACCCAGAACAAGCTTATAGGCTCCCAGTGTCCCCGATTCGTAACGCGAAGCATCTCCGGCAGGAGGAATTGGTATTCCTTCTTCAATAAACGCCCAGTCGGGTTTTGCCCAAACAGGATTTGGCTGTTTCCTTTGTACTGTCATGACCCCAAAAGGGGTCTGAAAAACATAGGCCTTTTTCCTTCCTTCCACAACCAGCTTTTCATTTTTCCCTGTTGAACAAATGCCTTCTCTTAGCAATTTCTTCCCTTTATAAAGGTAAAAATGATTTTCTGTCGTATTCACAACAAAATAAGCACCGGTAGGTGTACATCTTTCCAGCTTTGACTGAAGCTTACCAATCTCTTTCTCAAACGTTGCCTTTTCTTCTTCACTGGCGCCAGCTTCAGCTTTTGATACGGATACAGAAGGTAAAAAAATTGTAGACTCCTGAAGTGCCGGAATTATATAAATGACCATTGCTGCAAAGAACAATATTCCAACAACCAGTATAGCCAGATAAATTAATAAATTGCGAACCATAGTTTTAATCGTTTTATTCACCTGAGATTCGATACAATATTTAATGGGATCAAATCTTGAAATTTAATTGTATGAACTCTTTTTAAAGATAAAAGTTCCAGAAATCTTAAAAATCCAATCCTTTAGTAACAACTGATAGCGGTTCAATTGAACCAACAATGGTTACCCGCGTACCTGAACCAACCAACCGACATAAATCGTCAATATCACGATCGCGTAAACCGATGCATCCACTGGTCCAGTTAAACCCTTTTCCTCCATTTCCATGAATTTCGATCAGGCTACCGATCCCTGCATTGCGCGAAATTAATCCTTTCTTCTTATTTAAAGCGAATCTGCGTCGGTCTTCATCATTCGGATAATCCAATAGTAAAGCTTTGTGGTAAATCGTATTACCACGTACCTTTTCGCTGGTAACGTGATAATTTCCTTCGGGAGTAGCCTTATCTCCGGTACGTTCCTTATGAGCCATCCAGTTTGGACCAAATTCAGCTTCATAACTTCGGATAGCTTTTCCGGATTGATAAACGTACAGAATATGTGCAACCTTATCAACCAGAATCACTTTATTTCCACCGTGTGAAGCAGAAATGGCATTATTTGCCAAATTATTCCAGTTAGAATAATCATTAAAATAATCACGAAGCATTTTGCTGGCTGCATGGTTTGCATGGTTGATGTAAATCTCAGCTTTCTTAAACAGAATCTCAGCGTCTTTGAGTTTTCCACTTTCATGAGCAATTTTTGATTCGCTTAAAAGCATTTTTGATTTATTATGCGCATCAAAAACTGATTTCGACAAAGGAAGGTCTTTAAACAGCCTGCGATATAATTCTATTTTTTTTTCCAGACTAACAAAGGCTGCCTCTGCATTCTGGCTTAAATTAGCAGCCTTTTTAATTGATGCCTCTTCGGCTTCTTCTGCTTTCTCTTTTGAACTTTTGGCAAAATTAATAACTCTGGTGTAATCACGAAAGAGAATGAATTCTGAATTTTCTCTTGACCAGTTTACCATTGCTGAATCATACATCTGCACCGATTCTTTGTACAATTTTTCAGCATACAGGTCAGCACCTGCATCTTTTGCCACGGTCAAAGCTTCACGTGCAAGTCGCAAATCATCAGTTGGTAACACTTTTTGTGAAACAATAAATACACTAATCGTTCCTGCGACAAAAAAAACAGATAATAAAGCAATTATTATCCATGTAATTTTCTTCTTCCTACCTCTTACCATTGAATATCTATTAAAAAAAATACCCGGAGGGAAAGCCCCGGGTATTGTAAACGATAAACTCCTGAGAGTTATTATTATCTTCCACCTTTTTTTGCAATAGCTTCTTCCAATTCAGCTTTAATGGCTGTAGCTTTTTCCTGAGCAGCTTTGATTTTGTCGTTAGAACCAATCAAGTCACCATTAGCTAAAAGAGCTTCAACTTCAGTTACAGTTGTTTCAGTTACAGCGATATCGCTTTTAATAGCTTCCAATGCAGCTGCACCTTCTTTACCTCTAGGAGCTTTAGCAATTAAAGCTGTGTTTTCTTCGTTCAAAGTTTTCACTTCAGCGATCATAGCTTCAACTTCAGCCTGCAACTCAACTTTACGAGTTTCTGATTTTGCTTTAGTATCAACAGCCATCTGACTAATAACAGCTAACTGATCTTTAGCTTTTGTGTAGTTAGGGAACCATTTTGCTTTGGCAACTTCAACTTTTTCATTAGCCGATTTCATTGAATCAACCAAAGCCTGATAAGCTTCCGGAACATACAAATCTGCTCCAGCATCTTTAACTTCCTGAATAGAAGCAGTTGCTGCATCAATTTCGGTTTGAGGAACTTTAGCACAACTACTAAATAATACTGCGACACCCATTGCTGCAATAGCAATAATTAATTTACTTTTCATACTCAATTTTTAATTTTGGTTTTCTCTAAAATTATTAACTTTACAATATAACAAATAACATATATAAATTTCTATTTTTACATCGAATCCCAAAGAGACTTTCAGCCAAATTTATCATTGTGACGAATGTTTCCTGAGAAGTAACACATCTTTAAATTATTTTTTCATTTTTTTTATAGATTTCTCATTTTATCACTTATAAATGACGTTAAAAACTAAATATCAGCAAAAAACGGATGAAGAAATAGTTCACCTGATTATAAATTCGGGCAATCATGAATTATTTGAATTACTTTATTTGCGTTATTTCAAGAAAGTAAGAGACAAATGCTTCAGCTTTTTAAAAGACAGCAAACTATCTGAAGAATTTGCCAATGACATACTAACCAAAGCCTACGAAAAAATACCCGGATTTAAAGGTAACTCTTCCTTTTCCTCCTGGCTTTACTCTATAACGTACAATTATTGCATAGATTACTTAAGAGTAAAAAAGAAACTTCACTATCCGGATTGGAATAGCAGCAATGAGATTCCTGAAATTATTGATGAGACAGAAGCAGACCTGGAAGAAGCAAGCTATGAAAACCTGCTTATTATTCTGGAATCCGTCCATCCTGAAGAAAAAGTACTTCTATTGATGAAATATCAGGACAACCTCCCAATCAAACACATAGCCAAAACGCTAAGAATAAGCGAAGACGCTGTTAAGATGAGGCTAAAAAGAGCCAGAACCCGGGTCCTCTATATGTACAATCAAAAATTCAATCCAAACAATTAATTATTTTTAGAAAAGCGTTACTATTCATCGATTTTACCGTCTATAGAAAGAAGGTTTAGAAACTTTCTTAATGTATTCGAATAACGGTGACCAAGAAACCATCCTAAAACTATAATAAAGATAAAGGCTCATGAAAAACATTTTAAGCAAAATATTTAAATTCTCGAGTGTTTCTTTACCTGCTAAAGTAAAAGATTCATTTTCTGAGAAATTCGGAAAATCGAGAAATATTGAATGGCTTCATACAGATGATTTTTACGAAGCCATATTTTATCTTGAAGAAATTGAACACATCGCACATTTCGACGCCTCAGGGAAATTACTTACTTTGAAAAGAAACCTTCCAATTCATTCCACTCCGGAACATATTAAGGGGAAAGCTGCCTTACACGGCGAATTAATGAATGTAATTGAAATCAAAGAAGAAGAAATTGTTGGATATGAACTCATCGTTCGTGATGAAGCACTCATCAGATTCTCTTTACTTTTAAATGAAAAAGGCGGATTAATACAAAAGAGTAAACTTTAAATCCGTTCAGTCTTTTGATGAATCTTAGAATTCAATATTAGCATATATACGTAACAATCTTCTTTTCAAACATTTATCAATAATTCACCCGAATTAATCCAACACGATTTATTTTCTTATGTTTCAGGATGCAAAAAAAAATAGAAATCGCCGTAAAAACGCGGCTTGTCTATTGCACAACTGGAAAATTAAGTGCTATATTTGCAACCGTTAAAAATGAAATACGGTGGTCGTAGCTCAGTCGGTTAGAGCACTGGATTGTGGTTCCAGGGGTCGTGGGTTCAAATCCCATCTTCCACCCATTTAGAAACCCAGTTAATTGAAATTCAATTAATTGGGTTTCTTATTTTCCCTACAAAATCGACTCCGCACCAATTCCAACAATTAATAAATTTCTTCTTGCTTTGATTTTTAGCATTCCGGGAAGGATAATAAATATCAGAACGTTCCCCAAATATGACTTCTGAATAACAGTTTCTACACCTTCGTCAATTAAACACAACAACAACGGTAGGGTAAATTGCTTTTAAAACGGATTAAGGATGAAATGAAAGGAATATTCCTTAACTTTTGGAGATAAAAATCGGAATTCACAACACAGGAATTCAATTCCGAAAAAGATTTAACCATTGACAGACCAGGAATTTAAAAAATTGTTCGATGAACATTTTGACGCGATCAGGAATTACATCTATTATCGGTCAGGTGATGCAGATCTGGCAACAGATATTGTTCAGGATGTTTTTTTGCGACTATGGGAAAAACAGCTGATTTATCAGAAAAAAGAAAACAAAGGCTTGCTTTACAAAATGGCTAACGATGAATTTATTAGCCGGTACAGAAGAAAACAGTTGGAAATAAAATACACCAAATCACTGGCTTTTAGCCTGAATGGTGTTTCTCCCGAGGAAGAATTACAATACAAGGAGTTGCAGCAGATGTATGAAAAGGCTTTGTCCAACCTGTCAGAAAAACAGCGCGTTGTATTTTTGATGAGCCGAATGGATGGACTCAAATACCATGAAATAGCTGAACGACTTGGAATTAGTATTAAGGCTGTTGAAAAGAGGATGAAAAACACGCTGGCGTTTTTTAAATTTAATTTACTTACAAAATGAAAAATAAAACCACATATAATGAGCAGCAGACCGACCCATGGAGTGATTTCGAAAAAGTGAAAAAACATCTCGAAATTCCTTATGCAAAAACCAAAGCCGAAGTTTGGGCCGAAATGGAAAGTAAATTAGTTGCTCTGCCAATAGCCCAAAAAACGAATCTGTTTGCACGAACATACTTCCGGTTAGCAGTGGCAGCGTTGCTTGTTTTGATGTTGGGAATAGCCGGACTTATTCGTTTTTATACCGTCACCGTCGAAACGCTTCCAGGTCAACATCAGTTGGTCGATTTGCCCGATGGCTCAATGATTCATCTGAATGCCGGTTCATTCCTGAAATATCACCCCTACTCCTGGCGATTTTCAAGAACCCTTTCGTTTCAGGGAGAAGGATTTTTCGAAGTCGCGAAGGGCACCCCGTTTATGGTGTTGTCTGAAAATGGAAAAACCAGGGTGGTGGGCACCAGTTTCACCATTTATTCACGTGACGAATTTTACCGCGTGGCATGCCTTACCGGAAAAGTATCCGTGACAGATGATAAAAATCGGCATGAGGTATTGTTGGAGCCGAACCAAAAAGCCGAACTGAATCGAAACGGAGAGTTTGACATACAGCAAAACATTAACCTAACAACGGCAACAGCCTGGATTGACAATAAGTTTGTTTTTACATCCGCTCCTTTCACTGAAGTATTGAATGAAATTGAAAGACAGTATGATGTAACCATTTTATGGAAAAAAGAAATGGATCTCAGTTATAAATATACCGGAAATTTCAATCGTGATCAAAGCATCGAACAGGTTTTGGGTTTTGTGTGCAGGCCTTTCGGAATTCAATTTGAAAAAATAAAGGCAAACGAATTTCTACTTAAAAAGACAGGTAATTGAACTTAAAAAAGGTTTTCCTTCTTTTCTGCATGGTTATTTCATTTTTTGCCGGCCGGAGCCAGGAAGTTGAAATAGTTTGTCAGCAGCAGGCATTGAACAGCTTGCTGGTTGACCTGAGAGAGAAATATCAAATTCAACTATCGTTTGACGATAATTACCTGGCTCAATTTAAAATATCAGCGGCAAAAAAATTCACATCTCCTCAAAGAGCTTTCGATTTCATTCTGAAAGATCTTCCGATTGCGTATGAAAAAGTTGGCGGAGTTTTTTTATTTTATCAGAAATTGCCTGAACCAGTAGTAAAAAACTACCTGCTGAACGGTCATTTTTCCGACAGAAAAAGCCTTGAATCACTACCATATACGCATCTGGTAATTAATAAAACAAATTTGGTGACCGACCAGGAAGGAAACTTCGCCTTTGTCAGTCACAAAGACAGTTTGTTTCATGTTCAGGCCTCTTATTTAGGGTATTTCCTGCTTGACACCCTTGTAAAACCCGCAACTTTCAGGCAATTTACACTGACGTCAACCAACTACAAAATTGAGGAAATCGAAGTGAAAGGACTTCGGGTTGTAAAGTCGCTACAGGTAGGCAACAACCCCGGTGTATTGCGCTTAAACCATTTGATTGCTAAATACCTTCCGGGCAACTCAGACAATTCAGTTTTCAACCTGTTACGCTTACAACCCGGTATTCTCGCGGCAGGTGAACAATCGAATGATCTGGTAATCTGGGGAAGTTATGAAGGACAGACTCAGATTTTATTTGATGGCTTCACCTTATTTGGCATGAAGAACTTCAACGACAACATCAGTGCAGTAAATCCGTTCATGGCAAAAGACATTCAGGTCTTGAAAGGAGCCTACGATGCGAAACACGGCGGTCGTGTAGGCGGAATAGTAAACATTACCGGAGCTGATGGTGATGTTCATACCGCAAGGTTGAATTCGAGCATTAACAACATGACATTGAATGGTATGCTGAGCATTCCCATAGCCGGTCAGTCGGCACTGACGGTTGCTTTTCGGCAAACATATTATGAATTGTACGATACCAAACAACTTTCATTCCGAAGCGGACGTTCCGGGAAAGGCTCAGGAACATCAGAACGCCTGATTTATCCGGATTATAATTTTCACGATTTTAACCTCAAATATTCAGGAAAAAGCAAAACCGGCGATTCATACAGTATCAGTTCGCTGTATGGAGAAGACCGTTTCTCATACACACTGGACACTGAAAATGAACGTTCACGGATTGGGTACGAAGATCACGAGCATAATAAACAGTTGGGCGGATCAGCTTTTTACCAAAAAATATGGGAAAACGGTAGTCGCACTAAACTTTCTGCAGCGTATTCAACCTTAAACAAAGAGTTGCGCAATCTAAGAAAAGTTGGATTCAGACCGGCGGATACAGGAACCGGAAGCGATGGCAGTGGAGGAAGTGGCTCTGGTCATAGCGGCTCTGGTGGTGAAACTGGAGGACAAGGCGATTTCGACACCGTAATCAATCAGGATATGCAGAGTGTAAATCGGATTACCGAAGCTAATTTCTCAGTCTCTCATCATTGGATATTAGCAGAAAAACACCAATTTGAGTTTGGCACATCTGCTATATTTAACCGGATTAATTTTCAGGAAGATTCATTCCAGGTTCGGTTAGCCGATCAGAAGTTTGAAGGTTCACGCCTGAACGGGTATCTTCAGGAATCTTATTCTGTCACCCCCTGGATGGAACTTAATCTGGGTGTCCGTGCCAATTATTCACTCAATCTGGAACGATTTTACATTCAGCCCCGGATCTCTTCGGGAATCAGGCTGGGCGGTGGATTTAAAATAAATGCTGCCTGGGGTTTGCACAACCAGTTTATTTCGCGTAGTTCGCTGATCGACGAAGAAGGCAACTATCACTTCTTATGGACAGTCTGCGATAATCAGGCGATTCCGGTTATAGAGTCGCGACACCTCATTCTGGGATTCACTTATACTAAAAATGAGTTCACTTTCAGCCTTGAAGGATTTGATAAAAAAACAAGTGGATTAACACGCTATGTCGACAATTTCAGCACGACAAACCTGTACAAAGGGGACAGCAAGTCTCAGGGACTCGATTTCTTCATTAAACAGGAATACCGGGGACATTCGGCATGGATAAGTTATACCCTGAGCCAAACCAGTGAAAAGTTTGACTACTTTACCGTTCCGGAATACAGTCGCGCCCTGCACGATCAACGACACGAATTAAAAACTGCCGTATTGCTTAATTTCAATCCGTTTCATTTTTCAGCAAATTATGTTTTTGGTTCCGGATTCCCTGATCCACGACAGTCTGCTGATGGAAATACGGAGCAAAATTACAACCGTCTGGATGTTTCTGCAACATATACTTTAGCTGCAAAAAAGGTGACCCTAGAAGGGGGCATTTCAATTTTAAATGTGTTGAACAACGACAATCTGAAATACGCCAATTTTATCCGTGTTCCTGAAGATCAGGAAACATGGCTTGATTTGCAAGCCAAAGCAATTCCATTAACACCAACTGTTTTTCTTCATTTTTCATTTTAACACTTAAGGATTTACTGCAATCAGTTTTCCATAGACAATCTATTTTTCAGAAAAAAAAATAAAATTCAGGGAGGGTAAAGAGCAAGCTATTCGGTATACATATGTCTAAAAATTAATAAATAACAAAAAAAGGAGTTATTATGAAAACATTTTTTAAAACAATCGCATCAGTAGCCCTTTTACTTGCTTTCTCAACAACAGGTATATGGGCACAAGACCAAACTAAACTGAAAACCAAGGATCAAACCAAGGATCACGTAAATGATGGCACTTGTCAGAATGTTGTTACTACTGACCTGACTACGGTAAAAACAACTGTACCGGATGAAAATCTTGTCATCACAGCAATAGGTGATAAGGATCAAACTATGGATCGGGATATGGATAAAACTAAGGATCAATTACAGGATCCGCTAAAGGACGGTTCTTGCAAGGACCTTGTCAGCACTGACGAAACGACTTTAAAAAAAGCTACACTGAAGCAGAACCTTGTAAGCAAAGGATTGGGGGATCTGGATCGTACTCGCGCTCGCGACGGATCTTGCCTGACTGCTACTGCTGACTTAACAGAGACCCAACAGGCTATTGTCAATCAGTTTCGTAACAACGGCAAAAATTTCCGCGATGCTTTCCGCGAAACGTTTACAGTTGAACAACTGGCCATTCTGGAAAAGGCCACATTAACCCGTACAGAAAAACAAGATGCACTTCAGGCTTCATTTTCTCTGGAACAACAGGAAATGCTGGAATCACAACAAGCTCTGCGGAATGAGCAGAGGGAGCAGTTCAAGGCAAATATTTCAGAAGGACAAATGAAACAAATCAGAAAACGACTGCACCAAAGTGAAAATCCAAGTGGAACCGGAGATCAGGTCAGGAACCGGGTGAGACAGCAAGGACAGAACCAGACTCAGGATCAAGCTGAAGATCCTGCACAAGAACAAGTTCAAAATCAGGTAAAGCAACAAACCAAACATGGTGGAAATGGCGGGGGTGGAAATTAATCTTTTGAATTTTAAAAGTTAGCAGGCACGGTGATTTTGCCTGCTAATTTTTGACTTACTGTCTCCTGACATAATTAAGTACCGATTACAATTCATTTGACTAAAACAGTTGTCCGTTTATCGACCTGTATATACTTGTCATCATTCCATTGCCATTTATCGTTTCACTGCAACTTAATGACATTTGTATAACTATTAAACGACCTCAGGTTAAATCACTTATATTCATACAAATTAAATATATTCAAGTGAAAAAACTATTTTTTATTTTCGTACTGATCATCATTTCCAGTTCTGTTTTGACCGCACAAAAAACGGAGATCGTTGAAAAACTTCGGGAAGATCGAATAGATTCGCTGTTGAATCTGGTCATATTCAATGAAGATGACTTGAGTTATTTATTTAACCTGAAGAAAAATTACCAGTTCCTTTATGCACGAACCAGTTACAATACAAAAACCTTCTTTGCAGGCCGTGAAATAGGAAAGAACCAATACAACCTGTCAGCTCAGCTTTTTTATCTGCATTCGTCAGGTATCCATGCCGGAATTTCAGGTGCCTGGTACAGCCAACTCGATCCGGGATACCGCACAACCGTACTTTCTTTGGGTTACAGCAAAGGTTTGAAAAAACTGAAATTTTTCAGGTATCGCTTATCCTACGACTATTTTCTGTTCAATGATGATGACCCCAATTACAAACCACTTTATACCAGCAGCCTCAATACCGGAATCACCCTGAAAACTAAAAATACAGGTACACGAGCTAATCTGTCTGTTTTGCTGGGTCAGGAAACCGGAACTCAATTCACCTGGGATTTCTACAGCTATATCAACCTGATTAAATTAGGAAATTACGACAAAATCAGGCTAGAACCGGAAGTATCGCTTTATTTTGGTTCAGAAACGGTGGAACATCAATTGAACGAAGTGTTGATTGATCCGCTGACAAACATAGAATATGACAGTTATTACAAGGATGAATTTGGCTTATTAAATATCCAGCTTGAAATACCAATCAGTATTAATTTCAAAAGCTTCGACCTGGAAGCTGCCTGGATTTACAATTTCCCCCAAACGATGAATAAAAATATCACATATCCGGATAATTCCTTCTTCCGGGTTTCTCTGGGTTACATCTTCAAATTATAAAAAAAGTAAGCTTCCAGCGTGCAAAATCGTTGCTGCTGTAGCCTGAAAGTATAGAACTCCGGAATCCGGAACAGACCGATCCGGGGAGAAATTTGAATTCATCGGGAAAAGAAAAAGACCGCCCCAATTTCAGTTGGAGACGGTCTCGTTTATTTTTAGTTCAGCAAAAACCTACCGGTTATTCCTGCGAATCCTCCGGATCAATAATCACTCCCACCCTTTTCTCTGAAAACCAGGCAGCTATTATAAGTGCAAAAATTACCACAATTGCCACATACAATGCATTTGGAATTGGAGGTGGATCACCTTGTGCATAAGAATGCATTCCTGACAGGTAATAATTCACGCCAAAGAATGTCATCAAAACCGAACTTAAACCAACAAGAGCAAGACTACTCAAAGCAAATATGCTTTTCAGTCCCGGAACTTTACGAAGGTGCAGGATTATGGCATAAACCAGAATAGTTACCAATGCCCAGGTTTCTTTCGGATCCCAGCCCCAATATCTGCCCCACGATTCGTTCGCCCATACACCACCGATAAACGAACCAATGGTGACCATAAAAAGTCCAATCATCAGTGCCATTTCGATAATGTATGAAACTTCCAGAATAGTGAAATTGATATTTTTTTCATTCTTTTTATTTCTCAGGATCATCAGTACCAAATTGAGCATACCGAGCAAAGCTCCCATGGCAAGAAATCCGTAACTGGCCGTGATGATTGCCACATGAACAACCAGCCAGTATGATTTCAGAACCGGAACCAGATTGGTAATTTCCGGGTTCATCCAGCTCATTCCGGCTACAAAAAGGATGATGGATGTTAACAGCGTAGTTACCGCTAAAGAGATTGGAGATTTTCTCATGAAAATGAATCCGGAAAGGCTGGTCGCCCAACCCACATAAATCATGGTTTCGTATCCGTTACTCCACGGAGCATGGCCGGAAATGTACCATCTGATGATTAATCCTCCTGTATACAACAGAAATGCAAGAAAAACAAGCGCAGTTCCGACATTAATGAATTTACCAAAACGGGCCGCCGGTTTAAATATGAGCATGAAATGAAATACAAGCAAAACAAAACCAAGCAAGGCATATATTTTAGCCAGTTTTCCGAAAATATTCCAGTCGTTATAAAGAATTTCAAGTCCTATTTTGGTCTGGGAAGGAATAATTTCAGCACCATAGGTTGTTTGGAATTTTTTAATGTATCCCAGATATTCGTCAGGTTTTGACCAATTTCCGGAGCGTACGGAATTATTATATTCGTCATAATACAAATTCAGAATACTGCCTGCAAAATCCGCCTCTTCTTTCTTCATTGTCTTCGGAAGAGCCGAATGTGTCACCCAGGTTTTGCGTTCATCGTTGGGTATCGGGAAAATTTTCAGAAAATCACCGTTAAAAATCTGATAACAAATATTGACACGTTCGTCAACATTCATAATTTCCTTGTCCAGCTTATTCCGGAGTGTTTGCTTTTTATTGTACGATTGCTGAACCAAAGCATTCAGACGATAATTTCCTGCCTGATCGAAAATCTGGTCAAATGAAATAAACCCACCGGAAATCCCCAGAATTTTCTTGAGTTCAGGATTGGCAACCTTGACAATCGGTATGCTTTTCCACTTCTGCGGATTGGCACTCATGTCAAGAAAAAACTCAACCGCCGACAGACCTTCCCAACGATCTTTTCTGGATATTTTGCGCAGTAAATCAGATGCCAGCGTACTCATCGGTTCAATACGCCCCTGATGATCCTGAACCAATAATTTACCAAAAGCATCAATGTGTTTTCCTTTTGATGCGGAATTGACCGCACCAAAAGCGGAATTGCTTGTCCAGCTCATTCCGGTAAGAATAATACCAACAACCAGAATTTTAAGTGCTTGTCGTTTTTGCTGAAGTTTAGAACTTAACCGAATCAGTGCCTGGAAACGACTGTGTTTACTGAAAACTGTAAATACCATACCCAATGCCATTAAAAAATAACCCAGATAAGAAATTAAGGTACCCCAGTAATCCTGGTTTACCGAAAGCACCGTTCCTTTTTCGTCCTGGTCAAAAGATGACTGAAAGAACCGATATCCGTTGTATTTCAATACATTATTCATGAAAATACGGAACGGACGTTCAATGGATAAGGTCGGATCCTTTAACGTGATTTCGCTGGCGTATGATGAAGGACTGTTTGAACCGGGATATCTTTCGAGTTGAAAATCGCGGAGAAAAATACTGAAAGGCAATTCACGGACAACCGCTCCGTATGAAAGACTAACATTTATTCCATTAATCGTGCAGGTAGCCGGACTGAAAATAACACCATCTCTTCCAAAAACATTCACACGACGTATTTCGTTTCCTGAAGTAATTTTTGCAGTAAAAGCATCCATTCCTTCCTGACCGGCTTCCATGGGTCTCTGAACCAAGGCAGGCGTTGCTTTCGGTAAATAGTTTTTAAGGACAAAACCCGATTTACCAATCACATAAAACTTATTCTCAAGCACCGGATAAGCGACAAGAGGAATCAATTTCTCACCCGTTTGTCCGATCATGGATGAAACCAACACCGTGTCAGCACATACCATATTCAGACCTTCATCCGTTCTGCTAAAAACGATAGTTGCAGAGCTTTCACCCGTTTCGAAACCAAAACTGGCTGAACCCATTTCCTTTTTTTCGTTCTGCATGAGAAGGAATTCAGTCCGTTGCATTTCCCCATCGCTGTAAATCATTGAAATTACAGGCAATCCGCTCTCATCAGGCACAAGCGTTTCTGAGGCATTGGGAACAAACAGTTCATTTTCGACCTGAATATCCTTTCCTCCGACCGTAATTGATTTCTTATATGAGTTGGACGAATTTGGCGTAAATCGTACTTTAGTCTGCTCAGAAACTTCTTCGCCATTCGATGAAACCTTCAGGCTAATAAAAGACGTTTCGGAAACCACCTGATTCGTTGACTCTCCTTCGCGTATGTGCATGCTTCCTTCGAACCCAAAATATCGTGTTACTCCAGCTCCAAGAATCATGCATACAAAAGCCATATGAAACAACATGATGGCCCATTTTTTTCGCGAAAAGAGTTTATATTGAAACATACTGCCAATCAGATTGACGGCTCCAATCAAGAGCAAAATCTCGAACCACCTGGATTGATAGATAAGAACCTGAGCTGTATCTGTACCATAGTCATTTTCGATAAATGTGGCGTAGGCTATTGATATGGCAAACATCATCAACAGCATAACAGAGAAGAACATGGAGAATAGAAAAGTAACTATTTTTTTCATGATTAATATTCTAAAAGGAATTTATAATCGCGAAGCACAATGACTTCAGGAATTGGAACAGGAAAGTATATCATAAAAAAAACTCCTTTGTTTTTGAAGCAAAACAAAGGAATTTTTTAAATTTCATCTGAATCCGGATTTATTTTTTTGTTGGGTCAGGGTGTGCTATTTTAGCTGAATATTCTTTGAAATTGAATCCTTTGTAATTAGGACTTTCTTCATTATGACATTTCTTACATACTTTTTCAGTAGGCATAATCATCCCTTTCGACATGGCCAAAGTCATATCTTTCATGATTGTGGCTGATTTGTAAAGACTACCTGCTCCATGGCAAGATTCGCATGAAACACCTTCTTCAACAGTAATTGAAGCGATTAAGCTTTGGTCAGCACCAGCAGCAGTTGAGTGACATTTTAAACATTTAGGATTTTTAGCTTCGTCACCTTTTAAAGCATCCATTGCTTTTGCATGAGGACTGGCTAACCATTTGTTGTACTGTTCTCCCTTGTCAGCCTTATTGTGGCACATTTTACATTTCGCAGCCCCGATATATTTTGCATCCTGGGCGCTTACAACGGAACTGATAATTATAAACAATCCGAGTAAAAAAGTTAATTTTTTAAAATTCATAGTCATCATTATTTAAAGATTAATAAATTTTTATCTGATTATCAACGACTTATTTAAAGTCACATCATTCTATCAACAATCACATTTCAGACTTAAAAATGCACTAATTTTTTCTTTTCACAAAAATAATACCATCTTATTTTAATTGACTGATATCAATCAATTAATAGAGCTGTGAATGGCACGAAGAACAAAGTTCAGTTTTCCAGGCTTCGTCAATATCCACCGGATGTTTGAATTCAAGCGGCTCAAAGGATGTTGAATATTCCATATTCCCAGGTGTTCCCTGAGCCAGAATAGTATGGCACAAATTACAATCTTTTGTAATCACTTTCCCTTGTTCAGATGTATGCCGATCGTTGTGGCATCTGAAACAACCATCCGACTCCATATGTCCGATATTGTTAGGATATGCTTTCCAGCTTGCTTTCATGAAAGGGAAAATATTGTTGGAATATCCATTTTGTATTTCAACAATTGCGGCTTCAATGTCCGATTTCTTTTCGGTTACCAAATCCGGATAACTTGATTGGTAAAAATCGGTTACCTGTTTTCTGATCTCCATAAATGCAGTATCTTTTGTCGGATAATCTTTAAACAATGCCTGCATGGAGATTTGTTTGATCCCCGGCAATGTCTTGGAAATTTTTCCTTCGCTCAATGAGTTGTCAACAAAATTTTGTGGAGTTCTATAGTTATGTGCCGGTCTGTTGTGACAATCCAGACAATCCATCACCCGGGTTTCAAGCGAATCAAGTTTTGCCTGACTTAACGTGTTTTCATTATCCTGAAAAATTTCGCTAACCCCGGTTTTTAAGTTGGTGTATTTAACCCAGGGAATTACCTGACGATTATCTGAAGTCGTTTTGTACTCAATCCTGACGTCAGGGCTGATATGCTGATGAATTCCTTTTTCAAAACCATTTGCAGTCATTTTCGAACTGGTTTTCATCTGCAAATTAATTACATGTTCGGTATTTTCATCATCAGCAAGAAATGTTTCTTTAATTTTCAATTTCCGATCGTAGAATTTTTCGGGCCAGTGACACTGCTCGCAGGTTTCTCTGGCTGGACGTAAATTGGCAATCGGAGTTGGAATTGGAGTAGGGAATTTTTTTGCCAAAACAGAATAAACCTGATACAAACCCGATAATTTACTTTTCACATACCAGGTAGCTCCCGAACCAACATGGCATTCGACACATGCAACGCGCTCATGCGATGAACCCTGATAAGTGGTATATTCAGGTTCCATGACCTGATGACAAAGTTTTCCGCAAAATTCAACGGATTCTGTGATATGAAAAGCTTCATAACTTCCAATAGATGAAATGACGACCAGAAAAATGGTTCCGAACAGAAAAATCATGGAAGCATTCCGCGTGGCAATATTATTAAAATTCAGGACTGGCCAATTTTGTGTTTCTCCGGCTTCTTCCGCTTTCCTGGCCCGTTTTCGATTCAGGCGCATCCCGATCGGAATCAGCAATAGTCCGCCAACCATAAAGGTTGGAAGTACCATATAGATAAATAATCCAATATACGAACCTCCGAAATTAAAAAACGCATTCAAAATGATGAGCGAAAGAATTGCTGCCAGGTTAAAAATGGCTAACACTGCCCCAATAATTGAAACCCAGTTTTTAATCGATGAAGGAAGTTTCATGTGTAAGTTTTTAAGACAAATATAGTTTGTATATATTGTGCAAGTTTGTTAAAAGCAAGGAATAATTCAATACATATTGACAAGTGTCATACGCATCAGATACTGCTCTTATTTTCAAAACATTACAATAGAAAAAAGTGATTAAAACCAGGAATTACCTCCTCTTTTCCATCGATCTGACATTTACGAAAAGCCTGCGAAAGCGAATGTCGAACTTAAACATGATCAATCCTTCTAAAAATCAGTAGCTAATTCAAAACTAAACCTGCATTATCATCGGATTTTCGAATATTCAAATTCAGTTTGAACAAGCTTGCCGAAGTACAGTTATTCCGTTGAATTGTACTTCGACAAGTTGCATCTAAAAAGTGTCTTATCGGTTTGGCAACAGTATTCTAACATTAATGAGAAAGCAGAGAATAGATAATAAAGATGACTTGAATAAGTCCGGTAAACAGGAAAATATATCCAAAGATTTTGACCAGTCTCATTTGTTTTTTTGTGAATTCTTTCTTCACGACAACACTTTCCAACATTCCTGATTTTTCCAATTCCTCGTATTCCCTTGGTCGGTCAGCTTTATATTCTTCAAGTTCAACATGACCGGTGAAAATAACGGTATCCATTGGAAATGACTCAGGACGAAGGTGCGTATTGAAAAAATGGATTGTGAAAATGAATCCAACTGCCAATAAAGCTTCGTCGCTATGAATAATCTGAGCGACATTGATTAACCAACCAGGGAAAATACGTGTAAAAAACACGGGGAACCAAAGCACCAATCCGGTTGATCCAATCACAACAACTCCCCAAAAAACGGCCATATAATCGAATTTCTCCCAATAAGTCCAGCGTCCATAGGTAGGTCGCGGTCCTCTCCCAACAAACCATTTAACCGATGCCCAAAAATCGCGCAAATCCTGACGATTAAACATTAATGAGTTACTTCCGAAAATAAAACCATTTAGATTTTGCTTTTTACTCATTTTTAGCTTTACCAATGAAAAAACATGATAAGCAAAATAGCCAAAAGTAATTACCGCAGCAAAACGGTGAATAATACCTGCAACATGAGCTCCACCAATCAAATTAGCATAGAATTTAGCCCAATCCATATAGGCAAATTTCAGTAACATTCCGGTAAAGGCCAACGACAGAAAGCTCACTATTACAAAAAGATGGGTAATCCGTTGGTTTTTAGTAAAACGTCGGATATAAACTTTATCACCTGTTTCTTTTTCATGTTTCTTCTTTTTCCTCATGGCATCGATAGATCGTGGCAACCACAAAAGAGTATGAATTCCAAAAAAGATAAATACACTTACCAACAAACTGGTCATTGCCCAGAAAGTATAATAAAGCCAGGGAAATTTACTTTTATTGGAATGCGTGGCATGTGTTAAATAACCGGTAAATTTTTGGTTGGCATCCGCGTGACATTTCTGACAGGTTGCCACAATGTTTTGCGGAGCTATCGATGATTTTGGATTATGTCTGTTCAGGATATTGTGTGCACCATGGCAATCTGAACATCTGGCAGCCTGCATATATCCAAGTTGATATACCTTTCCATGATACGTCTCCAGGTATGATTCTGCCAGATCAGAATGGCATTTGCCACACTGAATGGTAATTTCAGACATAAATTTATCCTGATGAACTTCCGACATATTATGCGCTGTATGGCAGGTTTCACAGGTCGGATATTTTAAATTACCATTATCTTCGCGGTAAGCATGATCACTGGCTATATACTCATTGTAAATACCTTTATGACAACTTCCACAGGTGGCAGCGATATTTTTGGGACTAACAGAAGATTTCGGATCTGATGCTTTTAACACAAAATGCGAAGTATGACAGTCCGTACAAACCGCTGCCGAAAGCAGTCCTTTTTCAACCAGGCTTCTGCCGTGAACACTTGTTGAATAATCATTGAACGCATCGATTTCGTGCAGGTTCGTACCTTCAACAGCTTTTCCACCTTTGCGGTGGCATTCTCCACAAAGTTTAGGAATTGAAGACCTGTAAGTCGGTGAACTTTCATCCGTTTTCGGCTTGACCAGGTGCGTCCCATGACAATCCGTACAGTATGGTGCATTTTCCTTCTTATTGAAATAGGCCTGTCCGTGTCCGCTTGAAAAATAGATATCTGATTCTTCTGCGTGGCAGGCTGAACAGTCAACCTTTCCGACTGTTTCGCAGGGACGGACTGCATGAACGGTCACGTCAGAATGACATTTGACACACGTGATATTTTTGTGTGACGAAACAGCCAGATCACCAACACTAACTTTTAAGGAAATAACCTTATCGTTAACTATTTTATGAGTCTCTTCTTTATCGTGACACTTCAAACAGGTTTTGTCTGAAATATTCGAAATTATATTTTGCATTTCAACCTTGTGGGGAGGATGACATGACGTACACGCTGGAATTGCTCCGGGTTTCTTTTCCCACAGCTCTTTATTGATGACCTTAACGTGCACATCTTCAATCCTTGCATGACATTTCATGCAGGTAGAGGCTATGTTCTTTGGCGAAATACTTGAACTGGCATTGGTGTGAGGCAAAATAAGATGGTTTCCATGACAATCGTTACATGTCGCAGAAACGACAAGTCCTTTCTTATATAAACCCTGTCCATGAATTCCCTGACTGTAATTTTCAAGAATATTATGTTCCGAAATATTATAATTTCGGGCAACCGGAGCTCCCTCTTTATGGCACGATCCACATAAAACAGGAATATTCATTTTATAGGTCCGCGATTTCGGGTCGGCCGATTTTAAAATTTCGTGAGTCCCATGGCATTCCTTACAACTGGGAGCGTATTTCTCGTTCGCCAAAAAAGCCCTGCCATGAACACCTCTCAGATACTGATCTTTGGCGTCCTTGTGACAGGTACCACAATCAACCGGGTTTAAGGTTTCAGAATGAGGAAAATCTTCAACTGCCGCATCGGTATGGCACGATGCACAAGTAACACTTTTATGAACTGAATGATCCAATGCATTGGCCGGAACATACCTGGAGATTTTTTTGCCTGGTTTTTCCGAAGTTAAAGAAGGATCATCATGACACATTAAACAATCATCATTCGATTGAGCCGACAAATGTAAAATCCCAAAAAACATCATCATAACGAGCATAATGACCATTTTCGGAATCAATACATTTAACTTCATCCGCTTAATCCTGAAATCAATTTTATTCAATCCTGAAATTGAATGTTTAATGAACCTGAAAAACCTGTCAGGTAAAAAAGACTTAGAATATCCTACCATATTTTCTCTATTTGAATAAGTCTATTGAATCTGCCAACAAATCATTACGAAATAACCATCAAGTCAAACAAAAATCGCCTCTACTAAAACTACAATTGAGACCCTTTTTTAATGTGTCTGATGCCAGCCTGTAATCATGCTTTTAAAATTATCAAGAGGAGATTTTCCAATTGAAGCAATATAAAGATGAACCAATAAAAAGATGGAAATGAAAAACCCCATCGCCGAATGAAATACAGCAGTTACAAATACTCCACTGAAAGTATAAACCTTATCGATTATAATTTCAGGAAATAATAATGCAATCCCTGTAATTATGACCACCGGAACAACCAAATACATAACTATAATATAGGAATATTTCTGCAGTGGATTAAATTTCCTTTTTTCTGAAAGTGGATAAGGTGCTGTCATACCATGAAACATTCCCCAGGCATAATAGTAGGCCTGTTTGATTGGTCGCTTTAAAAAACCTTTAGGTTTGACAATGTAAAATTTCCCGTTCGGGGTAAATAAATTACCGAAGAAAAAAACAAAATAGCTGAGGGCAACCAGAATACCAGCCATATTGTGAAGGTTAACAATCATATTAAACCCAAGTACCTGCGATGATTCAACGCTTGATTGCATTGAAATACCAGTGATGATTAAGGTAAGTATCCCTAAAGCATTAAATCCGTGCCAGATTCTCAACCAGACCGGATAAAAATACAGCTTTTCAGTTGTTGTCATTTTATTTCTTTTTTATAATTCTGAAAACACTATGTATTAAAATACCTGCCAGAGTAAGAAGGAAAATTATAATACTGACTAATTTAAGAAATGGGCTTTGATGTGAACCAATTACATATGATTCGTTGGCCAAAACCGTATTTAAATCGCCATTCTCAGCGCGTTTTTGTAAATTCTGATATTTGTATAACGAAGCTTTTAATCTGGAGTTGGCAGAGTGGCATTCAACACATTTTCTCAAAGCCTTGTCCTTACTCAATATATTATGTGAAACCATCAGGCTGTCAACAACTTCAGTATGACACTCGATACATCTGACGTGGCTGAAATGGAGTTCCTGATTAGGCAACCAGTCGTGAATCTTAACCAATTTAGGATTTTCATGCCCGGAAACCAATTTATATCTTTTCATATCATTATGGCATGAAAGACACATTTTATTACTGTAATCAACAATTTCAAGCACATTGCTGCTTGTTCGGGCCGTGGCAACATAGGTATGTTGACTATGGCATTTGGAGCAGGTAAAATTTTCGCCGTATACTTTATAATGAACACTCTTTTTAAATTCACTTTCAATTTTCTCGAACTGATAGGAGGCAAAAGATTCATCTCCCCCATGACAATCCAGACAAGAACTTAAAGGTTCAAGTTTTAAATTGGCTTGGTGTGGATAGGTTCCGTATTCATAGGAATGACAATCAGTACAATCGAACTGTTTATGTACTCCATGAGTCATAGCCACAGTATCGAGAATAAAGTAAGGATTCATCAACCTTTTTTCTTCCTTATTTTTCACACTGTTAAAGAAAGAATAGGTTTGATTTGAATGGCACTTTAAACAAGGGTGATTCTCAGCATCCTGATATGTTTGAGCTTTTAAATTCAAGGTTGTGCCACCCAGAATCATTAAAGACAGCAGTATCAAACGATAGTTCATTTCTTAGGATTTAAATATAAATGGTGCATTCCTAAATGCTTTTTTGTCTAGTTTGAAAATTAAAATTCGGAAGATTAATATGATTATACTCCATTCCGGGGCAATAGAAAAAAAATGGTAATATTCCGTTTTTCAGGATATTACCATTTTATATTCAGAATCCATTATAATCAGTATTCTTCAAAATCAGAATCCCCATAATCTTGTGATTGTAAAACCAAGAGCCAAACCTTTATTTTGCCAGTCATTCTGGTTCCACATGATATTATCCTGAGGCAGGATCGAATTGCTTGAACCCATATAAATCTGGAAAGCATGTGAACCTGTTGAAACTTCGTAACCAATAGCCAAATTAGCTTTTGGAGGGTTGGTCCATTCCGTTTGTTCTGATATATCTTTAATCTTTAAAGGTTGATCGTAATTGAAAATAATAGACCCCTGCGTAGATACTTTTATACGTCCATTAACATGAACACCAACTTTATCGTGGTCAAATTTTACACCAACTGAATTAAAGTGAGTAAAACTAACAGCAGCCTGAAGAGAGAACTCCTTACAAAATTTCCGACCGATAATTAATTGAGAAAAATAGCTCAGGCGATCAGAAAACTGGAACTCGTTATATAAGCCTGTATGATAAGCGACTCTAACCATACCTGTTTCAAATGCGCTGATGTCTCTTCCATCAATTCCAACATTACCATACAATGCCACTGAAACAGGAATCGTATTTTTGCGTGTTTGCTGCAAAACGCTCCATTTGGCATTCAAATCAGTCATCATATTTCTTTTAGTAATTCCTGCACCAACCTGAAGGTTCTTTACTGGTACATAGTTTAAACCAATCCGAATGTTTGACGATCCATAAATACCCCATAAATTAGAACTTCCGTTCTCAATGGTTCCAAACTTATGCTGAATGACCATTTCCAAAGTTTTAGCATCTGGAATAACCACTGTTTGCGCATCAATCAGACAACCACTTTCAAAAGTACCGTTTACAGGATAATCTTTTTCTTTAACAGCAGTTGCTTCAGTCGATTCCTGTTGGGCAAAAGAAGTTATTGAAATAAGGGCAAAAAGTATTATTATTAGAATATTTTTTTTCATTTCTGCGAGTATTAAATGTTTGCACTAATTGTTATTAGCTCCTTCTGTTATCCATGCAAGAATTAATGCGGCTTGAGTAGCAGATACTTTTGCATTATTATGATTACCTGAAGATGCATTAACATAAATTGTGCTACTTGCAGGACTAGACGTATTGACATAACTAGGTACTAATTGCGAATAAGCAACGTCTGCAGTCATACGAGGTGATTGAGATGAATGACAAGTGTTACATTTTTCTGTCAAAATCGGAACAATTTGTGTAGAAAAACTAATTGGTTCACCCCCATTATCAATTACAGGAACTTCTTCCGGCATTATAAAGTCGTATTTACATCCAGTAATGAACAATGAAAATAAAATCAAAATCAAGAATATGCTATGTTTTTTCATATTATTCGTTTTTTATGATTAATACAAGAAAGACTTCTCTTCCTGAAAAAAGAAGTCTTTCTTACATCATTTATTTGACTTTATTAATTTAGAGCTTCAATTGTATTCTGCAATAAAGCATGAATATATTTTGGATTGTGAACTCCTTCACTGCGGTCTTCTTCAATTAATGTATAATTATAAAATGCCCTGGCCTGAACAACTGGTAAAACAGCAGGAGAAGCAGAAGAAGCTGAAGAGACAGCAGTTATTACTCCATGTGCATCCAATTTAGTTTTCAACTGAGCCAACAATTCTACAATTTCAGCCTGTTTTCCATGATAATCGAAATCAGTCGCAGAAGTATGACATGTTTTACATGCGTCTATACTCGGTGTAAATGCATGGCTTCCTTCATTCATATGACAAGTTGTACAACCAGCCACAGCATGTGTAGTTGAAGTATTTCCACTTACATAATTTTCACTACCACTAAATTCAAATCCACCCGTTCCGACTAATAAATTGCCTTGTGGTCCATGATGAGGACCATAATGAGAACTGGTAACAGCAAAATTTCCATCAACATCTGGTTCTGGATATGCTGTTCTGGATTGGTGACAATTCACACACAGATTTGCTTCAGAACCCAAATCAATGACTTTGCCTGGATCAATAATCACATCAACAGCAGCTTTTGTTCTTAACGCATAATCAATACCATCATTGGCGACATCAAAGGTTATATGCATACCGTCGTGACAAGCTTCACAAGTAATATGTGATGGGTCTGAAATCCCAACAGCAGTTTTATTTGATACAGAATTAATAAACCCTTCGGCAGAATGACATGGTGCACAGTCAGCACTTGACGCCCGAGCAAATGCGGTACCAGTAGCATGAACTGAACCAGCCCAATCGGTTCTGACAGCATCCATTTTGGTATCACTATGACAATCCAGGCAAAATGCTGTTCCTGCAGTACCATTTGTACCATTAGTTCCATCGGTTCCATTCGTACCATCGGTACCTTCTGGTCCCAAAGGACCTTCTTTTACACATGAAGTCGACAAACAAATTATTGCGAAGGCAATAAAAAGTAAATGAAATAAGTTTCTAAGTTTCATAAGATAAGTATGTTAAGATTACTATTATAAAATTTACGTTGCACGAAACACAAACGTTATTATACTTGGCTAAAATAGAAACCTTAACTGATTATTTTCAGCCCTGTCAATTGATGTTTAAAAGCCATCTAACTGATTAAAGACAACCAACCTATTGACAAATATCAATCGGTTGGTTCAAAAAAATTTACCCTTTTCTGCTGATTAACTGAAGTGCCTCTTCATCAAGCACATGAATATTAGTTCCATCAACAGTAATGATTCCAGAAGATTTGAATTCTTTCAGAATACGGATGAAACTTTCCATGGTCATCCCTGTCATATCTGCCAACTCCTGTCGTGAAAGACGAGTGTCAAACGGATTGCAAAAAAAAATTTCATTCTTTAAATAGAGTAACAAATCGGCTACTCTTCCGGGCATATATTTTTGAGTAATCCCAACCAGATTATTCAGCATCTGAACATTTTGCTGATTATTCAGTTTTAAAAGTTTAAAGGCAAACTGACTGTTTCTGGATACCAGTTCAAATATTTTATCTGAATCAATAAAACAGCAATCAACTTCAGTTACTGCCTGAACGGTAAAATGCCTGATGTCTTCAATAAAGATACCACCACCAGTCAATATTGAATGTGTGGCAACCAGTCGCAATATTAATCGTTTAACGCCATCACCTTCAGCAATAATCTTGGCCAATCCACGCTTAATACAAACGACGTGACTTGCAGATGTATTTTGTTTTAAAATGGTCTCCCCTGCATTAAAATGAACATGCCTCTTCTCTTTAACGAGTAACTCCAACTCGTCAGAAGAAAGGCAATCGAAGATACTATCTTCTCCATCATCAAAACAGCGAGCACAACAACGTTCTTTACATTTTAAGCATGCTTCCTCAATTCTTCGCGGCTCCATAGTATGTGATTTTATCAAAAAATTAACGGCAATACTGCGTTTTATATCCCAATGCGAACTAAATTTCAAGTGGCATAAGATACTTAATCTATTTAAGTATCCAAATGACTACATATATAGTAAGAAATACTTTAAAACTTGAGCTATCCTTTCGATCGAAAAAAATTTCCGGTGAATTCAATACACTAAATTAAACCTTTACTCCGGAATAATCAGGAATATCAATTGTTTAATATCTATTTTTTATCCGAACATTAAAGAAACTCAAAATTTAAATTCCGTGATGTACCGATAAAGCCAATATGATTTTCAGATTAAATCTAATGATTCAATATTTCATTTTGCCCTTCAGAAATTAAAGTTGCTGATTCATTGAAAAAACAAATTCAATTTGAACGTTGGAGCCATCTTGAGAAGTGAAAAATAAACGTCTGCAAGAAAAGAGATTTATTAATTGAATACTAATTTACTTCACCCTATTTCTAGGTAGACTTTGTCAGTCATCTATTCTACTCAAACCCAAAGTAACAAAATCAAAAAATGTGAGCATTCACTGATTTTTTGCGCTAAGATAGATTATTCATTTAAAATTCTTGAAAGAACCTTTAAGTTGACTACATTTGACACTATGTACATTTCACAATAACACTATTCGTTTGGATTCAAAAGTATCTGAAATAGTTTTAATCAGGGATTTTAAAAAGGGAAATGCAAAGGCATTTGAAAATCTTTTTGAAATCTATCATAAAAGACTCTATGCTTTTACATATAGCCTCACTAAGTCAAAAGAGGATTCAGAAGAAATAGTGCAAAATGCATTTATTAAGGTATGGGAGAACAAAGCATATTACAAAGAAGAATATCCATTTGAAGCATACCTTTTTAAAATAGCAAAGAATACCTTTTTAAATCATAACCGGAAGCAAGTCAACCGGCGTATTTTTGAAGATCATTTTAAACTTTTTGCTGAACTGACGGACAATAGTGCTGACAGACAACTTCTATTTAAAGAAACCCAGCTGATTGTTGATGCACTTATCAACTCAATGCCTCCAAAACGGAAAGAAGTATTCGTTTTACAAAAAATTGAAGGATTTACCAGAAAGGAGATTAGTGAAAAATTAAATATTTCGAACGCGACAATTGACAGTCACTTGCAGAAAGCCAGCAAACAATTACTTGAGGGGTTGAAAAAATTTAGTTTAATTTCTATACTACTTCCATTTTGGTAACAGGCTAGTTTTTATCGCATTGAGAATCATTCTGCTATTTTCTGTTTTTTTTCTCCCAACTGACTCATAGTTTTTCAACAATCAAGTGTATTGCTTATTGAAAACAAGCATATGAAAAAGAACGAAGACCACATTCATTTTTTACAGGATTTATTAAATAATCAGGATTTAAACTCTTCTGATTTAAAAACACTGTTCAAAATCTATAACAGCGAAAAAGGAAACGCTGAGATCAAGGATCTTTTGGAAGAAAAATGGTCAGATTTTCAGAACATTGATTCGGCAAAAGTTGATTCCCGCAAAATACTCTCCGGGATCAAGGATTCCATTCAGCAAAAGCAACAATTATCTGATTCCAGATTAAAGACGCTGTATCAGTGGACAAGTGCCGCTGCCGCTGTTGTGCTTGTTACACTATTCGTTTCAACCGCATTTTTCTTTGATGTACGACTGAAGAATAAGGATCAGGTGGTGTTACATGAGATCACTGCTCCCAATGGGGAAATCAAAAAGTTTGATTTACCGGATGGAACAAAAATATGGCTAAATCCAGGTTCATCTTTAATCTATTCTGAAAATATGACTAAAGAGAAAATCCGTGATGTAAGACTTTTGGGGCAGGCTTTTTTCGAAGTTGCCAAAGACAGCAAACATCCTTTTATATTACAATTGGGAGATATTGGACTAAGAGTAGTTGGAACCAGTTTTAATGCATCAAATTTCAAAGACGATTCCCGAATTGAAATTGCGCTGAAAAGCGGACAAGTGAAACTGTTTGAAGGGTCTTATCAGGAAACCACTGATTTCACTCAACTAAAGCCAGGTCAATTAGCCAAATATGATAAAGGTAAAAATGGATTTAAAATATCAGCTGTTGATATTCTGAAATATACATCATGGATAGATGGAGTACTTATATTTCAGGATGATCTCATGTCAGATGTTTTCAAACGTCTGGGAAGATGGTATAATGTAAAAATTATTGTCAAAGATCCTCTAATAAACAACTATTTATATACCGCCACAATTAAAAACGAAAGTATTGAACAGATTTTAAAACTGCTCGAGTACACATCACGCGTCAAATATGAAATCATAAAAAACACTGACGATCAGACCTATGAATCAACAATTCTAATCAAAAATAAAAACACTAACTAAAATAACAAAGAGATATGCCAATGAGATAGATTGATGAAAAGTGGATGTTTTCACATCGCCTTCTAACCAGGAGCCAAAATTAGCTATAGAAAAAGGCTTCAAGAATTGTAACCAATAAATTCAAATCTTTAAAAAATTATGAAAAAAAGTTATTTGACGACGGTTCCCATATTAAATAAGGTATGGGAAATCAAACTATTGAGAATAATGAAGTTGTCAATAGTGATCTGCCTGTTGTGGACCTCCCAGGTTTTTGCCGGGAGCACCTACACTCAAAATACCCGTTTATCATTAAATCTCTCGAATACGACCATTCGTACGGTTCTTCAGAACATTGAAGAACAAACTGAGTTTTTCTTCATGTACAATGGCAAATTCGTTGATGTAGATCGGGTTGTTAGCATTAAAGCAAAAGACGAATTAGTTACGGATGTTTTGAATAAATTATTTCAAGGTGCCGGGATTACTTATAAAATTGATGACCGCCAAATCGCTTTATCAGAAGCTGCATCAAAATCTGAATTACAACAACCACGGACCATAAAAGGTAAAGTAACCGGTTCAGCCGGAGATCCGATTCCGGGTGCAACAGTTGTGATCAAAGGAACCTCAAACGGAACAGTTACGGATATGGACGGTAACTTTAACCTGGATAACATTTCCGATACCGACAAGCTTGTATTTTCATTTGTAGGTCTAAAAACAGCAGAAGTTGAAGTTGCAGGTCAAAGTGTTTTAAATATTGTTTTGGAAGATGAGGCTTTTGGCCTCGATGAAGTGATCGCAATTGGGTATGGTGTTCAGAAAAAGAAACTAAGTACCGGCGCAACTATTCAGGTTGGTGCAGAAGATTTACAGAAAATGAGTTCTGTAAATGTACTGGGAGCTTTGCAGAGTCAATCTCCCGGAGTTCAAATCACACAAAGTTCAGGACAGCCTGGTGAAGGATTCAAGGTAACTATCCGTGGTTTAGGTACTACCGGTTCATCATCTCCACTGTATGTAATTGATGGTGTTGCTGGTGGAGATATCAATTCATTAAATACTTCGGATATCGAATCAATTGATGTGCTGAAGGATGCAGCTTCTGCTGCAATTTATGGTTCGCGTGCCGCAAACGGTGTAGTCCTGGTAACAACAAAAAAAGGTAAAGCCGGAAAACTTCAGCTTACATATGACGGTTACTATGGCGTACAGTTCTCAGCAAAAATGCCTGCTTTACTGAATGGCAAAGAATACATGTCGATGATGGATGAAACTCGTTTCAATGAAGCAAATCCTACTTTTGACTGGGCGAATCTACTTCCTTCTGACCTATATAATTCAGTTATGGATGGTTCATGGCAAGGAACCAACTGGATGAAGGAAGCTTATAATGAAGCTGCTCCAACTCAAAATCATGCGATAAATTTGGCTGGTGGAACAGAACAATCTAAATTTTCATTGGGCTTTTCGTATACTTCACAGGAAGGTATTCTGGGAAAACCTGTGCAGTCTCAATACGATCGTTATACAGCACGGATCAACTCCGACCATGTACTGTTAAAAGTAAAAGACTTTGATGTCATTAAGATTGGTCAGACACTGAATTACAATTACAACGCCAAGTCAGGTATTGCTATCGGAAATATCTACGGCAACTCCATCCATAACCTACTAATTGGGAATCCGTTGCTACCGGCATATGATACTGATGGCAACTTCTATGATTATGACGACAAAGTGGCGAATGGCTGGAACTTTGATGGAAATACCGGTAACCCGCTTGCTGCAACCGCTCTATCTAGCTGGGGATTGAATCTCTCAAAGAATTACGCGCTTCAGACAAGTGCTTATATGGAAATACAACCTATCAAAAATTTGGTTTTCAGATCTCAGTTTGGATATAAGATGACTGCATCAGCTTACCGTTCGTATGATGGAATACGTCACTTGTCAAACAATACAAATGTAACACTTGACAATGTTGTTCAGAATGCAAGTTCAGGACATAATACGACACTAGACAATACCCTGGCCTATAAATTCATGATTGCCGACAAGCATCAGTTTGATGTTTTGATTGGTCAGTCTGTTGAAAAATGGGGAATGGGTTCAAACGTCAATGCAAGTGGAAATAATTCTATATTCGCAGGTTTATTTGACAATGCATGGGTTGACAATACAAAACCAACAGTGCTTTCACAGCGTGAAGCTGGTGGTTCTCCATGGGGATCAGGTGCATTAGCTTCTTTCTTCGGAAGAACAAACTACAACTACAAAGAAACCTATATGGCCTCCTTCACTATGCGTGCGGATGGTTCTTCAAACTTCGCACCAGGAAACCGTTGGGGATATTTTCCTTCAATGTCCGCAGGTTGGGTAATGACTAATGAATCTTTTATGGAATCGACCAGTAACTGGATGGATTTCATGAAACTTCGTGCCAGCTGGGGTCAGAATGGTAATGCTACTATTGATAATTTCCAGTATCTTTCAACTATTGCATTTGATACCAGCAATGGTTATTATTTCGCAGCAGACAAGTTAACACAAACAGTTGGTGGATATGCTGATATTTTGGCTAATCCCGATGTAAAATGGGAAACTTCGGAACAGTTGGATCTAGGTTTTGATGCCCGTTTCCTGAACGCCCGTTTAGGCTTAACTTTCGACTGGTATACGAAAACCACCAAAAACTGGCTTGTAACTGCTCCTATTCCTGCTGTATGGGGATTAAATGCTCCTTCAGTAAACGGAGGTGATATTGAAAACAAAGGGTTTGAAATTTCTTTAAACTGGAATGACAAAGCAGGTGAATTTCAATATGGAGCATCAGTGAATTTAGCACACAATGTGAATAAAGTGACTCGTATTGCCAATGCTGAAGGTATTATTCATGGAAGAGGGAATGTGCTCAGTCAGGGTACAACAGAAATGTACCGTGCACAGGAAGGATTTCCAATCGGATATTTCTATGGGTACAAAACTGCTGGTGTATTCCAGAACTGGGATCAGGTGAACAATACAACAGCCAAATATGCAGGCACGCAACCGGGAGACCTGATCTTCGTGGATACAGATAATAGCGGTACAATTACGGAAGATGACCGCACCATGATTGGAAATCCGAATCCTGACTTTACTCTGGGCATGAATCTGAACTTTGCTTACAAAGGATTTGATCTAAACATTTCGGGAACAGGCGCATTTGGACAACAGATTGCTAAATCTTATCGTTCGTTTGCTGATTCCCCATTACAAAACTATACTACTGAAATTTTCGGTCGCTGGACAGGAGAAGGTACCTCTAATAAATTGCCACGTTTGACTTCTGGCAGCCACACCAATTGGCAGAATATTTCGGACATCTATATTGAAGATGGCGATTATGTGAAAATTCAAAATGTAACAGTGGGTTACGACTTTAAGAAGCTTTTCAGAAATATGCCACTTGGGCAGGCCCGTCTGTATTTTACAGCCCAGAACCTGTACACATTTACAAACTATTCGGGAATGGATCCTGAAGTTGGTTACGGTTACAATGGCGGAACCGGACAAGATGATTCAAGCTGGTCTTCCGGTATTGACTTAGGTTTCTATCCAAGTCCAAGAACGTATATGGTAGGTGTTAATCTTAAATTTTAAATGAGAGTCTAATTATGAAAAAGATAATCTATTTAGCAGCGACTGCTCTGTTATTAATGAGCTGCGAGAGCTACCTCGATACAGAGAGCTACACAAAGAAGAATACCGGGAATTACCCAAAGACGGCAGATGATGCCATACAGATGGTTACCGGCGTATATGCCACCTTAAATAAACCAGTAGCAAATTGTGCCAATACTTATTTCTATGTGGCAGAATTAGCTTCAGACGATCGTTTTGGTGGTGGTGGTGAAAATGATAAAGACATGCAGGTACTCGACCATCTGCTTTACACAAACAGTGACCGTTTCAAATCGTTCTGGTCTGATCGTTATTCAGGAATTAGCCGTGCCAACATGGCTATTTCGAATCTGGGAAAGGTGGAGGATGAGGAACTGAGAAATCAGTTAATGGGTGAAACGCTTTTCCTTCGTTCCTACTTCTACAATGAATTGGTAGAGATGTTTGGTAATATACCATTGATTACCGGAATACCGGCGACAGTTGATGAAGCAAAGGTTTATCCTGCTCAGGCATCTGCTGAAGAAGTATATGGGTTTATTGCTTCTGGTTTAAAAGAAGCAATAAGTATTATGCCTGATAAAAAATGGAATGAAACCGTTTCAGGAAACGGGCATGTAACAAAATGGGCTGCAGAGGCCCTGCTGGCCCGCGTCTTTCTATTCTATACCGGTTTTTACCAAACGGATGCTCTTCCTTTAATGGATGCGGAAGGTGCTATCTCCGGTACTATTTTAAAGGCTGAAGTCATAAGTGCATTGGAGGATTGTATCGCCAACAGCGGATATGATTTAGTCTCAGATTATCGTAGTTTATGGCCTTATACCAACACCCTTTCAAAAAAGGATTACCCATTTGCCCAGGATGCTCCTGCATGGGTGAAAGATGGTACAAATCCGGAACAGGTATTTAGTATCAAATTTTCACATTTGGCAAGTTGGGCAACAACTATTGGTTATTCAAACCAGTATATGCTTCACTTTGCAATACGTAGCCATGGTGGTGCCGATCAGTATAAAAATCTTTTCCCCTTCGGACAAGGTTGGGGTGCAGGTCCGGTAAGCCCTAAACTTTGGGATGAGTGGAAAACAGCCGAACCCAATGACCCTCGCCGCGAAGCCTCGATCCTTGATGGTTCACAAACAGAGAACTATATCTATGGCGCTGATAAACAAATGGAAGAATCTGGTTTTTGGGAGAAGAAAGTGGTTGCCACGAAAGGTGCAAAATCATACAATTTAGATGAATCAATGAATGAACTGTTCAATAGTTTTACCTCTTCAACGGAATATTACGGTGATGGTGAAGCAGATGACTTCCAGTTGTCACATGAAGTGGATTTAAATATCATCCGTTTTGCTGATGTACTTTTGATGCACTCTGAACTTACAGGAACTGCGGAAAGTATGAATAAAGTTCGTGCACGCGCAGGACTACCTGCTGTTACCTATTCGGAAACCGCTCTTCGCAACGAACGCAGATGGGAACTTGCTTTCGAAGGAACACGCTGGAGTGACATCCGTCGCTGGGGTATTGCCAAAGAAGCTCTTTCAGCACAACTAGGCTCTGATATTTACAATCGTGGTGTGGCTACGACCATGAAAGATCAGGGTGCGGGTTATTCCGCCCGTTATGATGCGACAAAGGGATTCATGCAAATTCCTCAATCTGAAATAGATCTTTCAAATGGTGTTTTGACTCAGAATGCCGGTTGGGATCAATCTGCTTTATATGTCAGCTGGAATGAATAACTAAGACATTTAATTAAAACTCTCAATTTGAAAAACATGAAAAAAACATTAATATATTCAATATTGGCAGTCACTCTGATGATGACGGCCTGTGATCCTGCTGAGGATAGAGATGTGTTATCCGGAGCTATTACAGCCGAAAATTTGCAAATCTCAGCGACTCCGGTAGTAGTAGATGGTAAAAATTCGAACCGCATTGAACTGAACAGTGACGGTGTTGCTTGTCTGAGCTCCTGGAATTATGGAAATGGGATAACAACAAGTACAAATACAATCGTTGAGCTGGTTCTGCCAGGAACCAATGACATTATTTTTACTGGTTTAAATCACGATGGTACAAGCATTACAAAAACCTTAACAGTAGAGGTTGAAACATTGATTGATGTTCCAGCTGAATGGGGAATCCTATGTGGTACCGGAGAAAAAAGCTGGGTTTGGGATGATACGCAAGCAGATGCAGTCTGGGGTAATGGTGGTTATCTTGCCAGCGTTTCACCAAGCTGGTGGAAAGTGAAATTATCAGAGATAGATGATCAGGCACCTGGAGAAGGTGACGGCGCTGAAATGGTATTCTCAGTAAAAGGCTCTTCGTTGACAAAGATTAAGTCTGACGGCACTTCTGAAAAAGGTTCTTTCGCTTTCGATATGACAGCAAAGAAAATATTAGTCGATGGCACTGTTTGGGCTAAAGGTAAGCTAACGACGAAGAATGTGGCTGTTCTTTGTGGAATACAGCCAAATGCATCAGGCGCTCCGGTATACGAGTATGATATCCTTACGCTTAGCGATACGAAGATGGTACTCAGCTTTCCTGAACCAGGTGATGGTGGAGCGGCTTGGTTCTGGGTGTTTAAAGCAAAATAATCAGAAAATTTTAAAGTCAATAAATTACAAAGAGGGCGGGCATATAGTCCGTCCTCTTATTTAATGAAGGATCATATTTTTAGTTTACTTTGTCTCAGTTGTAATATTTGTTCAAATAAATTAGTTTTCAATTATGCTCCGATATATCGTTTTCCTGTTTTTACTTACAGCTTGCCAGAATGACCTTAAGTATACGATTACAGGTCAATTACAGGATTCAACATTTAATGGTGAGTGGATTTATTTGGTTCCACTCGAAAATACTTCAAAGGAAAGTGTGGACTCTGTAATGATTGCGAATGAAACATTTCAGTTTGAAGGATCTGCCGAATCACCTGAAATCTACATAATACGAACAAAACCTATATTGAGATTAACTCTTCAGGAATTACTTGTTGTAAAAGAGCATGGCGAATTGATCGTGAAAATTGGCAAAAACAGTTCGGTTAATGGCACAGCACTCAACGACTCACTTCAGCAATGGAAAGAAAAAAAAATGCAGGCTGATTATCTTAATGAAGAACTGAGGCAGAAGTATAAAATAGCCGACATCGCAGAACAAGCTGTGATAAAACAGAAGTCGGACTCACTCAATGCACGGATTATTGATTTTCACTTTAACTTCGTCCGGAATAATAAAGACAATATTGTAGGACAGTTTGTACAGAAAATAATGGCTGGTTCATTCTCTCCGGAACAAAAAACGAAATTGAATATAAAATGATGATTAATCGCAAAGCCTGAATGGCAGCCTACAAAAAAAATATTATTTGGATAGTACCATTTGGGCTTGTCAGTATAAGCTTCCTCTTTTTCCAGTTCTTCTATCCTTATCATTTGTTTCTCAAAGAGCAAATTCAGCTATTCCTATATACTTCAGATTATTTTCTATCCTATTTTAACAAGCCTGCCTGGCTGGCCTGCTATTCAGGAGATTTCCTTACTCAGTTTTTCTATCTGCGTGGAGGTGGAGCTATTGTACTTTCCATCCTGTTTGTAATTGAATGGACGCTTGGTCTTATTGTGATAAGGAAGATCACTTCCAGCATCAAAGAATCAATTTGGGCATTGATTCCCGTCATTGCCGATTGGATACTTTATTGCGATACCTTAAACAGCATATCGGTTTCAGTTGGCTTTATTTTAGTCCTGATGCTGTTCCTGATTTACGCTACGATTTCTAACCGATGGCTTTCCACTACGACAGGTGTGATAATGGCTTTCACCGGGTATTGGCTCGCAGGTATTTCGTTCCTGATTTTTCCTTTTCTGATTGTTGCAATAGATTTGAAAAAAGGACGCCTCAGTTTGCTTAAATGGATGGTTATTGGAGGACTTGTATTTTCAATTCCGCTGGCAATGAGGCATTTTTACCTACTCACAATTGTTCAGACATATATTTTTCCTGCATTTGGCACTCAAAGCCTACTCTTACCTGGCTCATTCATCGTTGCAATCACCATTCCTTTTTTCCTGAAAAAATTTGAAGTCAACAATTCACTAATGACCAGGATCGTTCTTCCTTCAATTCTCATCATATTGCTGATTGCCGGCATAATGGGCAGGGCCAATTTTAGGTTCGAAAAAATCCTGTCGCTGGACAGTGAAACCTATTTCGGCCATCCAGACCGGGTTATTGAACTTTCGCAAAAGTATAATTTGAAAGACCGGCGTGCTACCTATTTCACCAACATGGCATTGGCTAAGAAAGGAATTCTGGCAGATTCTCTTCTAAACTACTACCAACCTGCCTCTTATGGATTGATAATACCTGTGACCCCTGATGAAAACTGGCAATCTATTTTCATGAGCAGCGAGGTGTTTTTTCTGATTGGCGACATGAACCTTGCACAGCATTCGGCCATGCTCGGGAATACATTTTCCCCCTATCAAAGAAGTTCAAGAATGATCAGTCGTTTAGCTGAAATCAATCTGATCAACGGCGATTCAGCTGCTGCCGGTAAATACCTCAGAATACTTTCCAAGACTCTTTTCCATAAGAAATGGGCCGAAAAACTTCAGGCAATGAACAATTCGGCTGTTTCAGATAGCTGGCTAACCGAAAAACGCTCTCAAATTCCGGGTGAGGACTTACTGCGGAAGTCCAATAATTACCAGGTATCTCTCAATTTTATTGTCGAACAAAACCCTGGAAACCTGATTGCACTTGATTACCTGCTTTGCTTTCATTTGCTCAATAAGGATTTGAAATCATTCAAAAAAGCATACGACCAATATGGCCGCAAGATAAAAAGAGATGTTCCTTTGGTTTACAGCGAAGCCTTGTTGATTCAATTACTAACTTTGCATGCAACTCATGAGGAGGTTTTAAGTTATGCTATTTATCCTCAAAAAGTTAAAGACTTTTCAACCTACACTCAACTATATGAACAAACAAAGGGCGATATGAATGTTTTGAAAGAACGCTTTGGCAAATCTTACTGGTTCTATTATCATTTTGCCACAATTCAACAGAAATGAAAATATTCATTATTGCAATCGTTGCAGGCTTAATTTTGATGTCGTGTAGTAAACCGGAAAATGTGACACGAAGTCATTCACTTCCGCCTATCTATCCCAACTATATTGACGTAGCCATTCCGGCAAATGTGGCTCCGCTTAACTTCCTGATGCGCGATTCAACCGATAAAATAGTTGTAACCATATCAGGAAGCAACGACTCAATAATTGTAAAAGGCGATCAGAAGATTCGAATTCCTATGAAACATTGGAAGGCGCTACTTTCTGCTGAACAAGGAAAACGTTTGTGTGTTCGGGTAATTGCCCGTTTAAAGGGGAATTGGGTGCAGTATGACCCGTTTTACTGGTATGTGAAAAGTGATCGTATTGACCCCTATCTGAGCTACAGGTTGATTGAACCAGGTTATGAAGTATGGAATAAACTGCAGATTGTAGAGCGTAATATAGAGTCGTTTGATGAGAGGGTGATTGCCGATAACAACTTAACCAAGGGAGCATGCATGAACTGTCACATTTATGGAAACCAAAACGCTTCACTCTCCATGTTTCATCTGCGGGGAAAGAATGGTGGTACCATTTTGAACCGAAATGGAAAACTTCGGAAAATCAATACGAAGGGCAAAGGGATGATTTCGAACGCTGTTTACGGCAACTTTCACCCGAGTGGGCGATATGCTGTTTTCTCAACAAATATTATCATTCCTGAACTACACGCCTATCGAAGCGAACGACTCGAAGTGTACGATACTGCATCTGATTTGGTTGTTTTGGATTTCGATAAGAACGAAACAACGACACAGCCATTTATTTCTGATTCGACGGCTCTGGAAACATTTCCGGTATTTTCAGCAGATGGAAAATGGATTTATTATTGTGTGGCGCCAATTGTACCATTGCCCGATAGCATCAAGTCGTTAAAATACAGTATTTGTCGTGTAAGTTTCGACGCTGACAAAGGTGCTATTGGAACAAAGGTTGATACCCTTTGGAATGCGAAAAAGATGGGTAGTTCTGTTTGTCATCTGAAGACATCGCCCGATGGCAAATACATTCTATATACCGTTGCCGATTATGGTACTTTTCCCATCTGGCACCAGGAAGCAGATTTGCAAATGATGAATTTAAAAACCGGGAAAATTGATAGTCTGAAGGAAGTTAACGGACCGAATTCCGATTCCTATCATAGCTGGTCGTCAAATAGTCGTTGGTTTGTTTTTGCCAGCAAACGCGATGATGGAATCTATGGCAAACCTTATTTTTGTTACATTGATTCTACCGGAAAAGCATCCAAACCATTTGTTTTGCCGCAAATCGATCCTTCTATTTATGATAATTCACTTAAATCGTTTAATATTCCTGAATTATCAAAGGGCCAAACACCCTATAATGCAAGTGATATTGAACAGGTTTATAAGAATCAAATGGAGGAACAGATAAAATGAATAACCCTTTTCGAATGAAGATATTTTCGATTGATAAGTTACTTTCACTGGTATTCGGATTCGCAGTATTCCTGTTTTTTGCCATTTTATATCCCTTTCATCTGAATTATCAGGAACAGTATCAACTGTTTTTATTTACTCCGGAATACTTTTTACAATTCATGGCAAAACCAGGTGGGTTTAGCGACTACCTTGGACATTTTTTTACTCAGTTTTTCTTTTATTCCTGGGTAGGTGCAATTATTATTGCTACGATTCTGATAATCCTGCAAAGAGCGGTTTGGTATATTTCGCGCCAGCTAGGTGCCAAGCCGATGTTTGCACCACTCACTTTTATTCCTTCCTTGTTATACTGGGGATTACTTTGCGATGAAAATTATTTGTTTGGAGGAGTGGTAGTCATGCTCCTTGTCGCGGCTTTTGTTTATGCCTATACCCTATTCAATTCTATCTTACTGCGAATTTCTTATTTATTGGTATCAATACCAATTTTATACTGGCTCTCCGGAGGTGCATTTTTGCTACTGCCACTATTTGCCGTTTCATGGGAGTTGATTCGAAGAGAACTAAAAAATACTCATTGGATAATATTGGGCTTTGGAAGCATTTTACTTTCTCTGGCAGTGCCTATACTCAGTAAGTCATATCTCCTCCAGTATCCGATGAGTCAGGTTTGGATTGGAGCCAATTATTTCCGGTTTCCCGTCACTATTCCATTTTCTGTTGGAGTAGTTGGCATTCTTATTATAATTATTCCATTTGTGCTTCATTTTCTTTCTGCCCGGACTAATACAAACAAAACAACATTGATTATTATCATTCAGTTGTTCGTGTTGCTGGTTGGCGGGTACATGTTTATCAGCCGTTCAGCAGATTTGGGAAAGGAAGAAATTATGGCTTACGATTTTAATGTCAGGATGCGAAAATGGGACCGGGTGATTGAGCTTGCCGACAAAAAATCACCTTCCAGTCCACTTTCTGTAACCTGCCTTAATCTGGCGCTCGCGAAAGAAGGCTTGCTTGCTGAGCGAATGTTTAATTATTACCAAAACGGAGTGGGCGGTTTGATTCCTGATTTTGTTCGCGATTATACCATTCCGATGGTGGTTGGTGAAGTTTATTATCATTTGGGTTTTATAAATACGGCACAGCGTTATGCCTTTGAGGCCATGGAAGCTTTGCCCGATTATCAAAAAAGTGTGCGTTCAGTGAAACGTTTGGCTGAAACCAATCTGATTAACGGGAAATATGCAGTTGCCGGGAAATATTTGCACCTGCTTCAGGAAACTTTCTATTACCGGAAATGGGCAACAAAAACGCTGAATCTCATGAAAGACGAAAAATTAATTGATCAGCATCCTGAATTTGGATGGTTGCGTCAATGCCGCACCAATAAAGACTTTCTTTTCAGCGAAAGGGAAAAAGACATGATGCTCGGAATTTTATTCACACAAAACAATCAAAATCAAATGGCTTATGAATATTTGATGGCTTATACTTTACTATCAAAAGATCTGAAGCATTTTTATCAATATTTCCCATTGGGTAAATCACTAAATTATCAGGCCATCCCTAAAAGTTATCAGGAAACATTGACCCTTATCTGGGGGATGACCAATAACGACCCGACACAGGATAATCCCTATCCGGTAAGTGCGGAGACGAAGAAGCGTTTTCAGGCTTTCCGTAAAATATCCAGCCAGTCGAATCCGGAGCCCAGCTTGCGTGCCAAGTTCTCTGATTCCTACTGGTACTATCTTAATTTCAGAAATAATTAAAGAAAATGAACAGAAGCAACATACTGAATATCTTATTTCTTCTTCTAACACTTTCGGCCTGCAATGAAAAAGTCGTGCCCAAAGAAGTAATGAAAGAGACTCCAACTATTTTTCCTGATTATGTAGGGGTGACAATTCCTGCTACGATTGCTCCGTTGAATTTCAAGGGTAATGAAGAATATTCTGCGATTGATGCTGTCATTGAGGGACGAAACGGGGAAGCGATCCACATTCAGGATGAAAAATACATTTCCATACCATTAAGTAAATGGGCACAAATTCTCACCAATTCCAAAGGTGATAGCCTTCGGATAACAGTTTCCATTAAACAGGATGGCAACTGGAAACAATATGCTCCATTTTCAGTGTATGTGAGTGAAACACCTGTTGATTACGGGCTTGTTTACCGATTGATTGCCCCCGGCTACGAGGTATTTAGCAAGATGGGAATTTACCAGCGAAACCTTTCCAATTTCGACCAAACTCCGATTTACGAAAACACCCTGATTCCAGGTAGTTGTGTTAATTGTCATTCTTTTCGTCAGTCCGATCCAAAGGATATGAGTCTTCATATTCGGGGAAAACAAGGCGGTACGATTATCATGACTGAAGGAAAGATAAGTATACTGGATACCAAAACTGAAAAAACGATGTCAAATTTTGTTTATCCCTTCTGGCATCCGGGAGGTAAATATATTGCCTATTCTGTCAATAAAATAAATCAGGTTTTTCATGCCACCAAAGATAAAAGGGTTGAAGTGGCCGATGCTGCTTCGGATGTCGTTGTTTATGACATTGAAAATAACCTGGCGATTAGCAGCAGTCTACTGATGCAGGACAGTATTTTTGAAACATTTCCTTCATTTTCAGCTGACGGACGTTCACTTTATTTTTGCAGCGCAGCAGCCAAAAAGATGCCGGATGAATTTAAAGAGGTAAAATATAATCTTTGCCGCATCGCGTTTAATCCGGAAGATGGAACTTTTGGAGATCGGATCGATACCATTTTCAATGCAACAGCGCTGAATAAAAGTGTCACTTTCCCCCGCCCTTCTCCTGACGGACGATTCATCATGTTTACCTTAATCGATTACGGGAACTTCTCCATCTGGCACAAGGAAGCCGATCTTTATTTATTGGATGTAAAAACGGGTATCAGTCGTCCGATTTCAGAAGTTAACAGCGATGATACGGAGAGTTACCATTCCTGGTCGTCGAATTCGCGCTGGTTCGTATTTAGCAGCCGCCGGATCGACGGTCTCTACACCCGACCTTTCATGGCACACCTGAACGAAAACGGAACCGCCACCAAACCATTTTTGCTTCCGCAACAAGACCCGGAATTCTACATGAATCTGATGGAATCATTTAACATTCCGGAATTTATTACAGGTAAAGTTGAGATCGATCCAAACGAAATTGAAAAATTAGTTCTGGAAAATAAAAACACACAGGTGGAAAACCTGAAAATGCAATAAGTAATTTGTTAACTTTTGAAAAAGACAGGTTTGAAAAATAAATTTGAGATAGAAACGGAAGCAATAACAGATAGCACAACAGGTATGTTTAGTCCTTATTATCACATTTTCACTCCCACATGCGGAGGTAATTTCGAGAAACAATGGCAGAGTTGTTTCGACAGTTTTCAGCTTTTTTTAAGCCAGAATTCTAATCAAAAAGCATTTGTTTGTCGTGTGTTTGTTGCTGCTGAAAAAGAGCAGGAATTTCAACAACGTGCGAAACAAATCAAACACACTTTCTCCGGAATCGAAATTCCGCTTGGCGTATTGTCCGAATCTCCGGAAAAACCTGATCTGGTCATGATTGAAGCCGGTTTTGCCGATTCTGCAAACATACAGGTGAAATACGGACAGGTTGAATCGGTTAAATTTTGTACACTTTTAAATTCCGGCTATACCGAATATTGGTTTGCAGGTATCGAAGGTAATGCTGCCGGAAGCAACATTGCTGACTCGGCAAAAAATGCTTTCAGACAATTGTTGAATACTTTCCTGCAATTGGGAATTGGGTTTAACCAAATCGTCAGACAATGGAACTATGTGGAACAAATCTTCGGATTTGAACAAATTGAACTTCAGCAACGACAAAATTACCAGCTCTTTAATGAAGTCCGTGGAACCTATTATTCCAGGTACCGAACCCTGCCTACCTTTCCGGCGGCAACCGGAATCGGTGTCGCCTATAATGGTGTGACCATTGATTGCATAGCGGTTTCAGGTGATGAAAACCTAAAAATCATCCCAATCAGCAACCCGATCCAACTCAACTCCTATAAATACGGTCAAACGGTACTAAAGGGCGAACCACTGAAACACAAAGCCGGCAATCAGGCTCCACAGTTTGAACGTGCCAAATTGATGACCGACGGTCATAATTCACGGGTGTTTATCTCCGGCACAGCCTCCATCGTTGGACAGGAAACCATCGGACTAAATGATGTTGAAAAACAAACCCACGTCACCATTGATAATATAGAGCTGCTAACAAGCGAAACAAATCTAAAATCACATTACCCGGAACTTACCGTCATTCCTGACAAATATGCCTATGTGCGTATCTATGTAAAAAATGGAGACGACATTCCAGCAGTAAAAATAATTTGCCGGAATCATTTTGGGAAAGTGCCGATGATATTTGTAAAAGCTGACATTTGCCGGGCTGATTTACTGGTTGAAATAGAAGCAGAAAAAATCTCGTAATTGTAAAAAAAACAAAATTTCATATCATTTCATTTGAATGAATTTGCAATTCTCATTCAGCACGACCTGAGATAAAAGTATCATTTCATCACCAAATTATTAAACAAGAAAAGGAGGCCCATATGAACCTCCTTTTATGTTTTTACTGAATACTGCGACTGATTACTATTTGCACTATTCCCATTCGATAGTTGCCGGTGGTTTGGAGCTAATATCGTAAACCACACGGTTGATTCCCGGAACTTTATTGATGATTTCGTTCGACATTTTAGCCAGAAATTCGTAAGGCAAATGAACCCAATCGGCTGTCATTCCATCGGTGGATGCCACAGCACGTAAAGCAACTACATTTTCATAAGTCCGTTCGTCACCCATAACACCAACTGACTGTACCGGAAGCAACATCACGCCGGCCTGCCAAACTTTATCGTACAAGCCCCATTCCTTTAATCCGTTGACAAAAACAGCATCGGCTTCCTGTAGAATACGTACCTTTTCCGGAGTCACATCGCTCAAAATCCGGATTCCCAATCCCGGACCCGGAAACGGATGACGCCCCAGCAGTTCGGGTTTAATACCCAGCGCCTTGCCCACCCTGCGAACCTCATCTTTAAACAACAACTTCAGTGGTTCAACCACTTTCAGCTTCATATGATCAGGTAATCCGCCCACGTTGTGATGCGACTTGATCGTTGCCGAAGGTCCGTTTACCGAAACCGATTCGATCACATCGGGATAAATTGTTCCCTGTGCAAGCCATTTTACATCCTGTATTTTGTGCGCCTCAACATCAAACACTTCAATAAAGTCGCGGCCAATTGCTTTACGTTTTAATTCCGGATCGGTAATTCCAGCCAGATCGTCCCAGAACTTCTGACGGGCATCTACACCGATCACATTCAATCCCATGTGTTGATAGGAATCGAGTACCTGAGGAAATTCATCCTTGCGCAACAATCCATTATCCACAAAAATACAGGTTAGATTTTTGCCAATGGCCCGGTGCAAAAGAACTGCGGCAACTGAAGAATCGACACCTCCAGACAAACCAAGGACCACTTTATCGTCGCCAAGTTGGGCCTGAAGTTCTTTTATGGTTGTTTCGATAAACGAATCAGGTGTCCAATCCTGCTTACAGCCGCAAATATCCACCACAAAGTTTTGCAGAAGCTGAGATCCTTCGGTGGTGTGATAAACTTCAGGATGAAACTGAATACCATAAGTTTGCTCATCATCAATCTGAAAGGCTGCTTTATTGACATCAGCAGTACTGGCTATTATTTTATAATTTTCAGGAAGTTGTTCGATGGTATCGCCATGCGACATCCAAACCTGTGAATGTTCGCTTATCTGCTTAAACAGTGGATTTGATGAATCAACAAATCCAAGCTTGGCCCGACCGTATTCGCGTGAGTCGGAGGGCTGAACTTCGCCCCCAAAAAAGTGAGCCAGATATTGAGCACCGTAACAAACACCAAGTAAAGGCATTTTCCCTTTAATCAGCGACAAATCGGGTCTAGGGGCATTCGCGTCACGGACAGAAAAAGGACTTCCGGATAAAATGATACCCTTAACGGTTTCGTCTATCGCCGGATAATGGTTATAGGGATAGATTTCGCAATATACATTTAACTCTCTCACACGACGACCAATCAATTGTGTGTATTGTGAACCAAAATCGAGGATAAGAATTTTTTCCTGCATCAGACTTTTTTTTAAGTTGGCGCAAAGATAGACAAAAAACAATCCGGAGAAACCGCTCTCCTTTCAGAAGAAAAAGAAGTAAGATAATGGTAAACTTGAAGGCCGAAGTGGGTGACGGTTAACCTTCGTTATTTTAATATAGTATTGCTTTTCAGGATAAGCTCAAAGCTGTTTTACAATTTTTCGGGTAAGAATCAGTTTATTCTCTTTCATGATCCGTAGCAAATACATTCCTGAATTCAGACTATTTTGGTCTGAAAAGTCAAGGATGATTTTCCCATTTTGAAATTGAATCGATTTTATATCAACTAGTTTCCCAGTAATATTTCTCAATTCGGCAGACCCTGATCCATTGATTCCCGAAGAAAGCTGAACCGTAATCCGATCGGTAAACGGATTTGGAAAAATTGAAACTGAATGGATTGCCAGTTGATCCTCATTACCTGTATAGTCGTATGGCCATTGCTGATCCAAAAAAGCCAACCGATTGGTTATCCAATTCTTCATCCAGGTAATTTCAGAAACGTAGCTGTTTCCTACGTAATAATTCGGCCAGACGTATTGCCCTAAAATCGGCCATCGCTGATAATTGCGAACCTGCGCTTCGGAAATCTCACTGGTTAAACTATCAATTACAATTGCAATTCGCTGATCTGAAAGTTCATGCTTACGAATCCAACTCCACCTTTTCTTTAATTTTGTGACATACGATGGATCGCGCAATAATTTATTCCACCAAAATGGGTTCTGCCAATAATCATCTCCTAAATTTGCCTGATATTGAAATCCGGAAGTCAGCCAAGCATTGTAATAATTTGCATTACCATAAGTCAGGTTAAAGTCCCAGATGGGTCCACAATTGATTCGGTCATTTTTATCTTTGTACAAGAAGGAACTCAGGCGGTAACCATCTACATTTTTGGCCAGTTCATTGATAATCATAAAATCGATAAATGAAGAATCATTCAGATAATCGTGATAATTTCCGGTTCCGGTAAATTTTTCCTGAGAAAGAAGCTGCTCCATATTCCTGACATAAGTCTGAATATACGATTTCTGAGCGCTGCTGATTTCATCTGCCTTAGGATATTCGTACTGGTAATAAGTTCGGTTAATAACATTCGTATACGAAGAATACCAGCCATCACCACCAGTACCGGTAGTTTTATCAATTTTAAGAATATAACCACCCGTCAGGTCTTCCCCTGAATTTTCAGTTGAAGTTAATTTGGCAATATCGACCCGGTTATTATTACGCTTGATCTTTTCCATCAAAACATAAACCCCTTCATAACTGCCATTCAGAAAAAGTTCGACATAACGGCATCGAGGCGACCAATGCCCCAACGAAGCATCCAGCGTATATGTCAATACATTGCGGATCATCGATTTATCGGTATAGGGAGCATACAAAATCCAGTCATTTTCTTCGGGCAGTCCAAGCAGCGAAGCATCAATATTGACTAAAGCATTTGACTTAAGATTAAAACCATAGCTTTTTTTCGGGAAAGACTGGGAAGAAGATCCCCGCCATTCAATACCTATTTTGCCATTGAAATTATTTTTCGGATCACTCAATGTATTTCGCTTTCCGGAGCCATTCCAGATAATTCCCATATCAGCAATGATTTTAGGATCATCGGCAATATTTTGGCCATTGGTCGTGATTACAACCAGGGGTAGGTTGGATGAAGAAAATGTTTGAGTAAAACCCTTCAGTGGAACAAACAGAAACAACAGCGAATAAAAAGAAAACTTCAGGTTGAGGCACATTCGGTTGAGGTCAGGGTTAGCTTGAAAAAAAACAAAGCTTTCTGAATACAGAAAGCTTTGCCTGAATAATATTACAATTCGCGAATCCAGATGTTCCGGTAGCTAACAGGATTACCATGATCCTGAAGAATAATTGGTCCGGCACCATGAGGTTTTACAAAGTATTCCGGAATTCCGATGTACTCGGTCGGTCCACGCAAAGAAACATGATTTTGAACCAGAACACCATTGTGCAATAAAGTTACAGTTGGCGGTGTAAAGTAGATTCCCTGATCGTTAAAACGAGGTGCAGTATAAATAATATCATACACCTGCCATACACCTGGCTCTTTACAGGCATTTACAAGCGGAGGATATTGTTTGTAAAGACTACCGGCCTGGCCATTGCGATAGGTCCTGTTATTGAAGTTGTCCAAAACCTGAACTTCATAAAGTCCCTGAAGGAAGATACCACTATTTCCCCGGCCCTGACTTTCGCCAACCACTTCGGAAGGAGACCGCCATTCAATATGCAACTGGAAATCGTTAAACGAACGTTTCGTCTGGATGATTCCTGCACCTTTAACAACAGTTGCACAACCGTCATCCACTTTCCATCCGGGCTCAGTTCCGGTCTCATTGGTCCACTCGGTACTCAGATTTTTACCATCGAAAAGCACTATAGCATCAGAAGGAGCATCAACTGGTTTAGCTCCTGGTGTAATAACAGTTATTTCCGGATCCCAGATTTCTGTCATTTCAGGTTTCATCGGGAAATCCGTTCTTCCCTGAGCAAAAGTTGCAGTAAGAGCTAGAACTCCCATTGCAGAAAACAATAAATGTTTCATTTTAGTTGGTTTTAAGTATATGTATTTATGGTCATTAAAGGCAACTTTTACGAATCATGTTGCGAAGCAAATGACAATATAATGAACTGGAGTTTTACAGATCCAGTTCTTTCATTATTTCATCAATCCTTTTATCCGCCTTTGCCTCAGCGGCATCATAATCAGCGCGATTCTTAAGATCGCCGGTAACTTCGAAATAAAACTTAATTTTGGGTTCTGTTCCTGAAGGCCGAACCGAAATTTTGGTTCCATCTTCAGTAAAAAACTGTAGTACATTCGAAGTCGTTTTCTGATTGATCTTAGTTTCTTCGCCTGTCAGAATGTTTTTTTCAACATTAACGTCGTAATCTTTCACAAACTTTAACTTCGAGCCACCCAAAACTTTAGGCGGGTTCGCACGGAAATTAACCATCATCTGTTGTATTTCTTCAGCTCCTGTTTTTCCTTTACGCACCACATATTTCATTTTTTCGCGGGAATATCCATATTCCAAATAAATGTCGAGAAGCATTTCATAGAGTGATTTCCCCTGATCTTTTGCCCAGGCAACAATTTCGGCCATTAATGCACACGACGAAACGGCATCTTTATCGCGAACAAAATCAGCAGGCATAAATCCGAAGCTTTCTTCGCCTCCACCAATGTAAGTTTTCTGTCCTTCCAAATCGCGGATTACTTCAGCAATGTATTTAAACCCGGTAAAAACATCGTAATAATCAACCTTGTTGCGTTCAGCTATTTTAGCAATCAGCTCGGTCGTTACAATCGTTTTTACAACGAACTCGTTCCCTTCAAGCTTATTACTTTCTTTACGTTTGCTGATGATGTAATAAATAAATACAAGGGCAGTCTGGTTTCCGTTCAGAATAACGAATTTACCTTTATCGTTTTTAACTGCCACTCCAAGTCGGTCACCATCAGGATCAGAGGCCATAACCAAATCGGCATCTACTTCCACCGCTCTGGCAATTGCCATTTCGAGAGCTGCAGTTTCTTCCGGATTTGGAGAAACGACTGTGGGAAAATTACCATCAACAACATCCTGTTCAGGAACGTTAAAAATATTGGTGAATCCAAATGCGCGCAATGCAGCCGGGATTAAACGAACTCCGGTTCCGTGTATTGGCGTATAAACAATTTTTAAATCTTTTTGTCTCTGAACAACTTCAGGAGAAATGGAAACCGTTTTTACTTTTTCGAGAAACAGCTTATCCATTTCACTTCCGATAATGGTAATCAGGTTTTTATCACCATTAAATCTGATGTCGGCAGCTTTTACTTTCGACACTTCTTCAATGATGTTTTCATCGTGTGGAGAAACGATTTGAGAACCATCGTCCCAATAGGCCTTGTAGCCATTATATTCCTTCGGATTATGCGAAGCTGTCAGGATGATTCCGCTCTGGCAACCCAGTTCGCGAACGGCAAATGACAATTCGGGTGTTGGCCGCAAATCTTCGAACAGATAGACCTTAATTCCGTTTGCAGCAAAAATTCCGGCACTTGTTTCGGAGAACAAACGGCTGTTGTTACGGCAGTCGTAACCAATGGCAACCTTAATTTCCGGAAGTTTGGCAAATTCTTTTTTCAAATAATTACTTAATCCCTGGGTAGCCGCACCCACGGTGTAAATATTCATCCGGTTTGTTCCGGCACCCATGACCCCTCTCAATCCGCCGGTTCCAAATTCAAGATCGCGGTAAAATGAATCAATCAATTCTGCCGAATCATCATCATTCAGCATCCTGCGAACTTCGGCCTTTGTTACTTCATCATAAACATCAGTCAGCCATTCAGCTGCTTTTAATCTTACACTCTCTAAAACTTCCTGAGTTGTTGCCATATCATTATTTTATATCTGAAAATATTCGGTTAAACTGTCCCTCCAGTGAGGTATTTGTATGCCAAAAATAAGTTTAATTTTCGATTTATTCATGACACTGTATGGTGGACGCTGCACCGGGGAGGGGTAATCTTCGGTTGCAATCGGTTTCACCAGACAGTTAATCCGGGCAATCTCGAAAATTGCTTTGGTAAAATCATACCAACTCGTAACGCCTTCATTGGAATAATGATATATTCCGGAGACAAAGGCTTTATCACCTTTTACTGAATTTGAAATTATTGTTAAAATTACCCGAGCCAAATCGGCAGCATTCGTTGGAGTACCAATCTGATCAGCAATTACACCAAGTTCAGGCCTTTCATTTCCCAGACGAACCATTGTTTTAACAAAATTATTTCCGAAAGCAGAATACAACCAGGACGTACGGATAATCAGACTTTCAGAATTATATTTCTGACACAGGATCTCTCCTTCAAGTTTGGTTTTTCCGTATGCCGACTGCGGATCAACCGGATTGTCTTCCTTGTAAGGCCTTGGTCCCTTCCCGTCATATACATAGTCGGTCGAAATATGAATGATTTTGCAGCCCACTTTGGCCGATTGTTCGGCCAGAATACCAACTGCTGTTGCATTTAACAAAGTTGAAGTTGGAATATCTGTTTCAGCTTTATCAACGTTGGTATAGGCAGCACAGTTAACCAAAAATTCAGGTTTAAATCCGGACAGAAATTCAGTTACTTTTTCGGTATTGGTAATGTCTAATTCAGCCACATCGGTGAAAGAAAAATTCATTTCAGGAAATAAACCCGAAATTTTACGGATTTCGGAACCCAACTGACCATTGGCTCCAGTAACAAGTATATTAATCATTTTTATTCGAATTTAAAATTCATTTCAGCATCGGCCAAACACGGATGAGTCATATCTTTTCCTGAAATAACAGCTTCATCAAAAGGAATTCTCCAGTCGATAGCCAGAGCCGGATCATCCAAACGAATTCCCCGATCGGCTGATGGTGTATAAAACGCATCGCATTTGTACGAAAAAACAGCCTCTTCGCTCAAGACAGAAAATCCATGAGCAAAGCCTTTCGGTATGTAGAATTGTTTTTTATTCTCCGCACTAATCTCCAGTCCATGCCACTTTCCAAAAGTTGGTGAACCTTCGCGTAAATCGACAGCGACATCATAGACAGTTCCCAGCACAACCCGAATCAGCTTGGCTTGTCCATAGGGAGCAAGCTGGTAATGCAAGCCGCGAATTACACCACGACGTGACTTCGATTCATTATCCTGAACAAAACTGGAAATCAATCCGTTTTCGACAAACTCATTTTGGTTATAGCTTTCGAAAAAGTATCCCCTTTCATCAGCAAAAACCCGGGGCTCTATGATTAAAAGTCCCGGGATTGGTGTTTCAATTATTTTCATTCTCTTTTCCCTTTTAAAACGATAAAAATTTCCGGTTGGCCAGATTGATTAAATATTCACCATATTGATTTTTACGAAGCGGCTCTGCCAGCTTTAGTAACTGTTCTTTATCGATATAATTACACAAAAAGGCAATTTCTTCGATGCATGACACTTTTAATCCCTGACGCTGTTCTATGGTATGGATAAAATTTGATGCCTGCATCAGACTCTCATGAGTACCGGTATCCAACCAGGCAAATCCACGTCCGAGTAACTTCATGTTTAAACGGCCTTCATCCAGATAAAGTTGATTCAAATCGGTTATCTCGAGTTCTCCTCTTTTGGAAGGTTTTAAACTCAATGATTTTTTCACCACATCGTTTCCATAGAAATACAATCCGGTAACAGCATAATTAGATTTTGGGTTTTCAGGCTTTTCTTCAATGGATAAAACTTTCCCATGATCATCAAACTCAGCAACTCCGTAACGATCCGGATCGTTGACGTAGTATCCAAAAACAATTGCACCATCTTTCAGGCTTGCAGCTTCTTCCAGAATTGCACTAAAATTATATCCGTAGAAAATATTGTCTCCTAAAACCAGACAAACTGAATCGTCACCAATAAATTCTTCACCGATAATAAAAGCCTGAGCCAATCCGTCGGGTGAAGGCTGAATAGCATATTCGAGTTTTAATCCGAGCTGACTGCCATCCTCCAGCAAATCCTGATACAAATGTATATCCTTTGGAGTCGAAATAATCAGAATCTCACGGATACCTGCCAGCATCAAAACCGACAACGGATAATAAATCATAGGCTTATCGTAAATCGGAATAATTTGCTTCGAAATACTTTTTGTTATTGGATACAGTCGTGTGCCGGATCCCCCTGCCAAAATAATACCTTTCATATCTAAATTTTAAATTTACTCTGATAAAAGCTGATCAAAATATTCAATGGTTTTAATCAAGCCTTCCCGTAACGGAACTTTGGGCTCCCAACCTCCTAATTTTTCTTTGGCAAGCGTTATGTCAGGTTGCCGTTGAGTGGGATCATCCGCCGGTAAAGGAAGGTAAATAATTTTTGATTTGGAATTGGTTAATTCGATGATGTTTTGTGCCAGTTCAAGCATGGTAAACTCTCCGGGATTACCAACATTTACAGGTCCTGTAAATTCATCGCCGGTTGCCATCATTCGCACCATCCCTTCAACCAAATCAGAAACATACTGAAAACTACGTGTTTGAGTTCCATCGCCAAAAATAGTAATATTCCGATTTTCAAGTGCCTGAACAATAAAGTTCGAAACCACACGTCCGTCATCAGGTTCCATTTTAGGACCATAAGTATTGAATATCCGGATTATTTTAATCCGTACATTATTCTGTACATGATAATTTACAAATAAAGATTCGGCACAACGCTTTCCCTCGTCGTAACACGAACGGATTCCGATTGGATTCACATGCCCCCAGTAGTCTTCGGTTTGAGGATGAATAATTGGATCGCCGTATACTTCGCTGGTTGATGCCTGTAAAATCTTAGCTCTGATTCTTTTTGCCAGACCAAGCATATTAACCGCACCCATCACAGAAGTCTTTATCGTTTTTATCGGATTATACTGATAATGAACCGGAGAGGCCGGGCATGCCAGATTGTATATTTCATCAACTTCGATGTAATAAGGCATAGTAACATCATGTCTGATCAACTCAAAATAGGGATTATCAAGCAAATGGACAATCTTCTGTTTTTTGCCGGTGAAATAATTATCCATACAAACTACCTCATGACCATCATTTAGCAATCTTTCACAAAGGTGCGACCCGACAAAGCCCGCACCACCAGTTACAAGTATTCTTTTCATCCTGATTATTTAGAGATAATAACTGATTTACGCCCAATGCTGTAGTAGTTAAATTTTAATTCCTGCATTTCTTCCGGTTCATAAATATTACGTCCGTCAAAAATGGTTTTGGTTTTTAGCAATTTCTCAATAACCCTGAAATTTGGCATCCTGAACTCCGGCCATTCGGTAACTATAATGAGTGCATCAGCATCAATGCAGGCATCGTATTCATCCTTGGCATAACCAATTGAATCGCCTAAGATGCGATGAGCTTCTTCTTTGGCAACCGGATCGTAAGCAACCACCGATGCGCCCGCTTTGAGCAAAATATCGATAATTACCAGGGACGGAGCCTCACGCATATCATCGGTTTTAGGTTTAAATGCCAGACCCCACATTCCGAATTTAAGTCCTTTCAAATCGTCCCCAAAATGCAATTTAATCTTTTTGATCAACACTTCTTTCTGCCGGTAGTTCACCGCCTCAACGGCTTTCAGTATATCGAGCGAATGTCCGTATTCATCAGCCGTACGCACCAGAGCCTGAACATCTTTTGGAAAACAGGAACCTCCATAACCAGTTCCCGGATAAATAAATTTGTTTCCAATACGTGCATCAGAACCAATTCCCTTCCGCACCATTCCAACATCAGCACCAACCAATTCGCACAGATTTGCGATATCGTTCATAAAGCTGATTTTGGTTGCCAGCATAGAGTTTGCAGCATATTTCGTCATTTCCGACGAAGAAATATCCATGAACAGAATCGGATGTCCGTTTAATAAAAATGGCTTATACAATTTTCTCATGGTTTTTTCGGCTTCAGCCGATTCGATTCCCACCACAATCCGGTCAGGTTTGAGGAAATCATCCACAGCACTACCTTCTTTTAAAAATTCAGGATTGGAAGCCACATCAAAAGGTACATCGACCTTACGTTTTTTCAGTTCTTCCTGAATTGCAGCTTTAACTTTCATGGAAGTTCCAACAGGTACAGTACTCTTGGTTACAATCACCATGTAGTGATCTATATTCCGCCCGATTTCGCGCGCCACACCCAGTACATATTTCAGGTCTGCACTGCCATCTTCGTCCGGCGGAGTACCAACAGCAATGAATACAGCTTCAGCATCGTCAAGACTGTCCTTAAGTTTTGTTGTAAATAAAAGACGTCCCTTTTCAACATTCCATTTAAAGATGTCTTCCAGACCAGGTTCATAGATTGGAATCTGACCATTGTTAAGCATGTTAATTTTACGTTCATCAACATCAACACATACAACATCTACCCCGGTTTGCGAGAAACAAGTTCCGGAAACCAGACCTACATACCCCGTACCTACAACTACTATCTTCATATGTTAACTGTTTAAAGAATTTCAAAATTCTATCAAAATTAAGAATTATTCTTTGACAGAACCCCATAAAAAGAAGGAAATTCAGGTTTTATATTTCAGGAAGACTGAAAACCACGAACGGAAAAAGACCATAAATCAAGTCTGTCAGAAAGATAACGTATTAAACAGATGAAAAAACGATGAAAACCTTTGTTTTATAGCGGAATAGTCTTAATTTTGCGGCGCATTTATTTAATATACAGTCTAACTCATTAATTAATTGATTATTAAATGGTAGAAAACAACACGGAGAACCTTGATCCAAAGGTTGAAATCGAACAACAGGAAACTGTTGAAACAAAAACAGAAACTGCGGAAGTAAAAACCGATGCAGTTGAAGAAATTATTGAAGAACCAACTGCAGTAGTTGAAGAAGCTGTTGAAGCAGTAGAAGAAACAATTGAAACACCTGCTGAAGTAGTGGAAGAATCTGTTGTAGCAGAAGTTGAAGAAACAGCTGCACCAGTAAAAGTTGAAAAAGAAACAAAAGCCGCAAAAACTGTTGCAGCTGAACCAGCCGAATTTGACTGGGATGCTTTAGAAGAAGAAGACAAAGGTTTTGGCAGAAGAACCGAAAAAGATCTTGAATCTCTTTATGAAGCTACACTGACAACTGTTCAGGAAAAAGAAGTGGTTGAAGGATTGGTTATTTCGATGAACAAACGCGAAGTCGTTATTGACATCGGCTACAAATCAGATGGTATTGTCAGCTTGAACGAATTCCGTTACAATCCTGAATTAAAACCAAAAGATTTGGTTGAAGTTTACATTGAAAGCCTTGAAGACTTAAAAGGACAGATGATCCTTTCGCACAAAAAGGCCCGAGCTTTACGCTCATGGGATCGTGTAAACGAGGCTCTGGAGAAAGATGAAGTAATCAAAGGATACATCAAATGCCGCACAAAGGGTGGTATGATCGTTGACGTATTCGGAATTGAAGCATTCCTTCCTGGTTCACAGATCGACGTGAAACCAATCCGTGATTACGACATGTATGTTGGCAAAACAATGGAATTCAAAGTGGTTAAAATTAATCATGAATTCCGTAATGTGGTAGTTTCTCACAAGGCATTGATCGAGGCTGAACTCGAATTGCAGAAAAAAGAAATTATCTCTAAACTTGAAAAAGGACAGGTACTCGAAGGTACTGTTAAAAATATTACTTCATACGGAGTATTTATTGATCTTGGCGGCGTAGATGGTTTGATCCATATCACCGACTTGTCATGGGGCCGTATCTCTCACCCGAATGAAATCGTTGAACTTGATCAGAAACTGAATGTCGTAATACTTGACTTCGATGATGACAAAAAACGTATCGCACTGGGTCTGAAACAATTAACTCCTCACCCATGGGATAGCCTTGGTGCTGAATTAAAAGTAGGTGATTCAGTTAAAGGTAAAGTAGTAGTAATGGCTGACTACGGCGCATTTGTAGAAATCGCTGCCGGTGTTGAAGGTTTGATTCACGTTTCTGAAATGTCATGGTCACAGCATCTTCGCAGTGCACAGGACTTCCTGAAAGTTGGTGATGAAATCGAAGCTCAGATTTTAACATTAGATCGTGAAGAACGCAAAATGTCTTTGGGTATCAAACAGCTGAAAGCTGATCCTTGGCAGGAAATCGACTCTGTATTTGGCGTTGGAACAAAACACAAAGCAATGGTTCGCAACTTCACTAATTTTGGAGTTTTCGTTGAAATTCAGGAAGGTGTTGACGGACTGATTCATATCTCCGACTTAAGCTGGACTAAGAAAATCAAACATCCATCTGAATTCACTGCAATTGGTGCAGAAATCGATGTTGTTGTACTTGACATTGATAAGGACAATCGTCGTTTAAGCCTTGGACACAAACAATTGGAAGAAAACCCATGGGATGTGTTTGAAACCATTTTCTCTGTTGATTCAGTTCACGAAGGAACTATTGTCGAATTATTTGATAAAGGAGCAACCATCGCTCTTCCATACGGTGTTGAAGGATTTGCAACTCCACGTCACCTTGTAAAAGAGGATGGAGTTCAGGCTCAACTGGAAGAAAAACTGGAATTCAAAGTCATTGAATTTTCGAAAGCTGCCAAACGCATCATTCTTTCTCATTCAAGAATTTTTGAAGATGAGAAAAAAGCAGACGACACAGCCAAACGGAAAACTCATGCTAAAGCTACCAACAAAGCAGTAAAACAAGTGAAAGAAAATAACGCTGAGAAAACAACACTTGGCGATATTTCGGAACTGGCTGCTTTGAGAACACAAATGGAAGCTGACGAACAGAAAGAAAATTAGTTTTCATTATTACAAATCCATGAGAATTTTATAAAATTGCATCTATGGATTTTGAAATAATAAAATTAACAGACTATACACTTGTAAAAGTTCTGAATGACAGGCTGGACACCAACAATGCTCCGGATTTGAAATCAGAACTTATAGTGGTCAATGCGAACGGTGAGAGAAACATCATTTTGGATATCAGCAATTGCACCTACTGTGATTCTTCAGGGTTAAGCGCCATATTAGTGGCAAACCGACTTTGTGAGGATTCCATAGGAAACTTTATTCTGACTGGCATTCAGCCTGATGTTGAGCAGATAGTCAGAATTTCGATGCTGCATACAGTTTTAATAATTACGAAAACTGTTGCTGAAGCAGAAGCCTGCCTGATTGAAAAGGACAAACTTTAATCTGACCATGTCAGACCAGGCCACACCTTTTCAACTGACCATTCTGGGAACCAGTTCCGCATTACCCACTTCAAACAGATATCCAACCGCTCAGGTACTTAATGTACTTGGGCGGTTTTTTTTGATCGATTGCGGTGAAGGCACTCAATCTCAAATGCGGAAATACAAAATCGGATTCTCCAGAATCAATCACATCTTCATTTCCCATCTTCATGGCGACCATATCTTTGGATTAATTGGTCTCATTTCGACCATGGTACTTTTAGGTCGCGAAAAAGAATTACACCTCTATTCACATTCCGAACTGCGGAAATTTCTTTCAGCCCAGCTACAATTCCTGTATTCAAATGAACTTCCTTTCAAAATCAGTTATCACCCCTTAAATTTCAAAAAAGAACAGAAGATTTTTGACGACGAAAAAGTTACAGTTTATTCGTTCCCTTTATCGCATCGGATACCAACCTGCGGATTCAGGTTCGAAGAAAAACCGGCTTTGCCCAATTTGCTTCCTGAAAAGATTGAAGAATTCCGGATACCGATTCGCGACCGGCAGCGGATTAAGGAGGGAGGAGACTTTGAAACCAGTGACGGTCGGATTATTTATCATGCGGAACTAACCAAGAAAAAACATCAACCGCGATCGTTTGCCTTTTGCAGCGATACCAAATACGATGAATCGTACATCGAATCTATCCTGAATGTGGATTTGCTATACCACGAAGCAACCTTTGCCAGCGACAATAAAGATTTGGCACAAACCACTTACCACTCCACCGGAGAAGATGCAGCCCGAATTGCATTGCAGGCTAACGTTGGGAAACTGATTATCGGACATTTTTCGGCGCGCTACAAAGACTACACCCCCATACTAAACGAAGCACAGGATATTTTCCCTGACACTCTGGCAATTTCAGAAGGTGATGTGATTCAGGTGAATAAAAAGAAAGCATAGTGTCATTTATTGTCATTAGCTATGCGTCATTTTAGAGTCAATTGCTGCGCGTCATTTATAGCAATGCTTCGGTTAAAACTTAGTTATTTATCTGATTTACAGCAAAATAACTGATTATTTATTAGTGTAAAACCGCAGGGATCTGTATCTTTAAAGTATT